>Ga0182741_1000577_pt1 | contig 54076 bp, 53 predicted proteins | sample eDN5th37CBELigOP_FD_128874 | JGI IMG/M metagenome (GOLD analysis project Ga0182741, IMG submission 128874) | Enriched Organic Plus compost microbial communities from Emeryville, California, USA - eDNA 5th pass 37_C BE-Lig OP (version 2) (version 2) ... | reverse complement strand
TGGAGCGCTTCGCCGCACCCGTCCTCGCTGAGCGGGCCCAGATCGTCGCCCGAGCCCTCAGCCGGCCGCTCCACCGCCCTCGCCTCGGAGACTCGGCGGTGCCGCTCGGCGACGCCGTCCGCCGGCACCTCGCCGGGCGCGGCGTGCAGCTCACCGCCCAGGAGCTGGCGGAGGCGTGGTCGGCCCACCAGACCGCTGACGACCGTTGGGTGGTCGAGCTGACCTTCCGCTCGCGGGGCGCCGACCGCCGCCTCCGCTACGACTACGACCCGGCCACCGGCTCGATCACCACCGACGACCGCGCCAGCGCGCAGGCCGGGTTCGTCGCCCCGCCCGAGCCCGCGCCGGCATCCCCCGCCAGCCGGGCGCGGGGCCGGTCGACCAAGGCGACCTCCCGCACCGCCAAGGAGCGGGAGCGGGCCCGGGCGGCGATGGAGCGAGCGGCCAGCAAGCAGGCCGCCGCTGATCGGGCCGCCGCCCGCCGGACGACGCGCCGCGCCTCGGCGGCCGCCGACGCACCCGCGACCCAGCCGACCCGCCGTCGGGCGAGCACCGCCGGGGGCTCGACCTCGCCGTCCACGCCTGCTCGCGGCCGGTCCAGGACCGCCGAGCGCCCGCCGCCCACGGCGGCCGAGCCCGCGACGGGGAAGGCGGCGCGGCGGACGAGGGCCGCGACGGCTGAGCCCGCGACGGGGAAGGCGGCGCGCACCTCGGCCCGCGCCGCGGGCGCACCAGCGAAGCGGGCGGCGAAGCGCGCCGCGTCAGCCCCGGCCCCGTCTGCGACGGGCACCCCGACGGCGCGGTCGGCCAGGCCCGCCACCGAACCGGTCGAGCCCGAGGCGTCGGCGCCGCAGACCGTGGCTGCCGCGAAGACCGCCAGGTCGACCCCGACGGGCGCGGGGTCGCCAGCGGCTCGCACGATGGCGTCGACCGGCACCCCGGCGACGGTGGCCCCGCGCCCACGCACCGAGGCGATCGCCCAGGCGGAGGTCGCAGCGAGGCGCGCCGAGCCACCCCCCACGCCCACGCCGCCGACCGCCGCGAGCGACACGACGAGCACGGCCCCGGCGTCGGCCTCGGCGGGCCGACCGGCCGCGCCGGCCACCGCGGCCGCACCGGCCCCAGGCCGGGGGACAGCGTCCGCACCGCGGCCCGCGGGGACCGGCGGGACCTCGGCGACGCGCGATGCCCGGCGGGCGGCGCCACCGCGACCGGCCCCCGCCGCCGGGCGCGTCATGCAACCCACCTTGGCCGAGCACGCGCGCCCGGACCCTCGCCCAGCGAGCGCCGCCCCGGACCGCGCCGCGTCCACGCCACCGGGCCGACGGGCGCCGTCGACCCCGGCTCCCGTGCCGGTGACCGAGGTGGGCGACCGGGCCCGCGCTGCGGCGGTGGCCGGCCTCGCCGCCGCCCCGACCCCGGCCGAGCCCCGGGGCGCCGCGTCCCCTGACGAGGAGGCCCTGCCGCGGCCCACGTTCCGGACCGGCCTCGTCGAGCCGGCCGAGACCGAGCCCGACGGCGTGGCCCCGGCCGGGCCCTCCACCAACGGCAGCGCACCACGGCCCCGTCCCCGGCGGACCCGGCCCCTGCGGGCCACGTGACCCGGCACCGCCCCGCCCCCGGCCCGCCGCCCGACGCCGACGCGCTGCGCGCCATCGGGCTCGCCGCGGGGCTCGACGTCGTCGAGGTCGCGGGGGCCGCGCCGTTCGCCGAGGTGCGCGACGAGCTCCTGCGTCGCCGCGCCGAGGGGCTGCACGGGGGGATGGCGTTCACGTACCGGAACCCCGAGCGCTCCACCACCCCCGAGCTGTCCCTCCCTGACGCCCGGGCGCTCGTGGTCGCGGCCCGCTGCTACCGGACCGAGGCCGATCCGGAGCCGGGGCCCGGCCCGCAGGGCCGCGTCGCCCGCTACGCCTGGATCGACCACTACGGGGAGCTGCGGGCCGGGTTGCGAGCGGTCGCCGAGGCCCTGCTCGACGCCGGCTGGCGGGCGCGCGTCCTCGTGGACGACAACGCGCTGGTCGACCGGGCCGTCGCCCACCGGGCCGGGCTGGGCTGGTTCGGCAAGAACGCCAACCTCCTCCTCCCCGGCAAGGGCAGCTGGTTCGTGCTCGGGTCGGTCCTGACCGACGCACCGCTGCCGTCCACTGGCACCGAGGTGCCGGACCGCTGCGGCACCTGCACCCGGTGCATCACCGCCTGCCCGACCGGAGCGATCGTCGCGCCCGGCGTCGTGGACGCCCGGCGCTGCCTCGCCTGGCTCCTCCAGGCCACCGGACCGTTCCCCCGCGAGCACCGGGGCGCGCTCGGCGACCGGATCTACGGGTGCGACGACTGCCAGGACGTGTGCCCGCCGAACCGCCGGTCGCCCGCCCGCCCGCGGCGGGGCGACGAGGTGGCCTGGGTGCCGCTCCTCGAGCTGCTCCGTGACGACGACGACGTGGTGATGGCCCTGGCCGGTCGCTGGTACATCCCGCAGCGAGACCCGCGCTACGTCCGCCGCAACGCCCTCGTGGCCCTCGGCAACGTCGGCGACGGGTCGGATCGCGCCGTCGCCGAGGCGCTCGAGCGCCACCTCCGCCACGCCGATCCGCTCCTGCGGGCGCACGCCGTGTGGGCCGCGCGGCGCCTGGGACGCGAGGATCTGGTCGCGCCGCTCGCCGACGACCCGGACCCGCTCGTGCGCGAGGAGCTCGACGCACCCGCCCCATGATCCACCTCTTCGCCACCAACGACTTCCCGCCCAAGATCGGTGGGATCCAGTCCATGCTCTGGGAGCTGTGGCGCCGTCTCGACCCCGCCCGCTTCGCGGTCTTCACCACGCCCTACGAGGGCGATGCTGCCTTCGACGCCGAGCAGCCGTACCGGGTGGTCCGCAGCGCGGAGCCGGTCCTCCTGCCCCGGCCGAGCACGATCCGCCAGATCGACGCGCTGGCCGACGAGATCGGCGCGACCGGCGTGCTCCTCGACCCCGCGCTGCCGCTCGGGCTCGTCGGGCCCAGGCTCGCCCGGCCCTACGGCGTCGTCCTCCACGGCGCCGAGGTGACCGTGCCCGGCCGGCTCCCCGGCACGCAGCAGCTGCTCCGGCGGGTCCTGCGGGGCGCCACGCTCGTCGTCGCCGCCGGCGGCTACCCGCTGGCCGAGGCCGAGCGGGCCGCCGGCCGGGCGCTGCCCAGCGTGGTCGTCCCGCCCGGGGTCGACACCGAGCGGTTCGTGCCGCTCGACCCGGCGCAGCGGGCCGCGGCTCGGCGCCGGCTCGGCCTGCCCGTCGAGGGCCGGCTCGTCGTCTCCGTCAGCCGGCTCGTCCCCCGCAAGGGCATGGACGTGCTCATCGAGGCGGCCGCCCGGCTGGCCCCCGCCCGGCCCGACCTCACCGTCGCCATCGCCGGCGACGGCCGGGACCGGGGCCGCCTCGAGCGGCTCGTCGCCCGCACCGGCGCCCCGGTGCGGCTGCTCGGCCGGGTGCCGCACGAGGACCTGCCCGCCCTCTACGGCTGCGGGGACGTGTTCGCCATGCTGTGCCGCAACCGCTGGGCCGGGCTCGAGCAGGAGGGGTTCGGGATCGTGTTCCTGGAGGCGGCCGCGGCCGGCGTCGCGCAGGTGGCCGGTGACAGCGGAGGGGCGGCGGAGGCCGTCGTCGACGGCGAGACCGGCCTCGTCGTCCGCCACCCCGACGACGCCGATGCGGTGGCCGCCGCCCTCGCCCGCCTCCTGGACGACCCCGCCGCACGCGACCGGATGGCTGCCGCGTCACGAGCCCGTGCCGTCGCCGACTTCTCCTACGACGTGCTGGCCGCCCGGCTGGGCGACGCGATCGAGGCGTGGGAGGCTTCGATCCGTGGATGAGGCCGACCTGCGCGAGCCGCTGCCCGGCGCCGGCATCGTGAACGGGACCTGGCTCGGGACCGGCCTGCTCGTCGGGACGAGCGCCCTCGCCGCCGTGTGGCCCGGCGCCTTCGGGCGGATCCACGCCGTGCTGTCGGTCGGGCTCTTCGCCGTCGGCACCGGCGCCATGCTCTGGGCCTACGCCCTCGGGATCACCCGCAGCCGCACCGAGGCGGTCACCCTCGCCGGCCTGTTCTTCCTCGCCGGCGCCGCGGCACCGGCCGACGTGCGCCGGCCTCTGCGCACGGCCCTGGCCGTCCAGGTCGTCGCGGTCGTCGCCGCGGCCTCGGTCCGGCCCTTCACCGAGGTGGCCTTCGGCATCCTGGCCCCGATGTTCGGCCTCGGGATGATGAGCGCGTGGGGCGGCCGCCACGGCCGCTTCGGGCCGCGAGCGCGGCGGGAGGCGGCGTGATCCCCCCGTGGCCGCTGCTCGTGCTCCTGCTGGAGTTCCCGGTGCTCATGGCCCTGCTCGACTGCTGGCAGCGCCCAGCCGAGCAGTTCGCCGAGGGTGCGGCCGACCGACGGGCGTGGCTGCGGTGGCTCCTCGTCGCCGTCGTGACGATCCCCGTGCTCGTCGGGTACGGCATCGTGCTCGGCTACTACTACGCCGTCGTGCGCCGCCGGTCGCCGAGCGCTCCCGGCTAGGGGCGGCCCCGCGGGTGTCGCGAGGGTCGTCGCCGGTGGGTCAGAATGCATGACCGCACCCCGAGGCGAGGAGACGGAGAGCGCATGGCCGAGCACGCGACCGAGACGATGGTCATCGCAGCGCCGGCCGCGCGCATCTGGGAGGTGCTGCTCGACTTCGAGGCCTACCCCGAGTGGGCGCGGGACCTGAAGGGCGTCACCGTCGGTCCGCTGGGGGAGGACGGTCGCCCCCGGGAGGTCACCTTCCGGGCTGCGGCGATGGGGCGCAGCACCAGCTACACGCTCGCCTACGAGTACGGCGAGGACCCGCTCACGCTCAGGTGGCGGCTCGTGCGCGGCGACATCCAGCGGGTGCTGGACGGGTCGTACGTGCTCGAGCCGGTCGAGGGCGACCCCGACCGGACCAAGGTCACCTACGACCTCGCCGTCGAGCTCATCGTGCCGCTGCCCAGCTTCGTGAAGCGGCGAGCCGAGGGGAAGATCGTCCACACCGCGCTGCGCGAGCTGCGAGCCCGCGTCGAGGGCTAGCCCCTCGTGGCGCGGATCCTGCTGTTCACCGGCAAGGGGGGCGTCGGCAAGACGACGATGGCGGCCGCCACCGCGCTGCGCTGCGCCGACGCGGGGCTCCGCACGATCGTGCTGTCCACCGACCCGGCCCACTCGCTGGCCGACGCCTTCGACGTCCCCCTCACGCCCCAGCCCACCCCGATCACCGAGCACCTGTGGGGCCAGCAGCTCGACGCCCAGGAGCGGATGGAGGAGTCCTGGCACGAGATCCAGCGCTGGCTCCAGCAGGTCTTCGCCTGGGCCGGGGTGGAGGGCATCGAGGCCGAGGAGCTGTCGGTCGTCCCCGGGCTCGACGAGGTCTTCGCGCTGGCCGACATCAAGCAGCACGCCGAGGCGGGGGAGTGGGACCTCATCGTGGTCGACTGCGCGCCGACCGCGGAGACGATCCGGTTCCTGTCCCTGCCCGACGTGCTCGCCCGCTACATGGAGCGGCTCTTCCCGGTCGGACGGCGGGTCAACAAGGTGGTGTCGCCGGTGCTGGCCCGGGTCACGAGCCTCCCGGTGGCGGGCGACGAGGTGTTCGCCGCGACGAGCCGGTTCTACGAGCGCCTCGAGGGCGTGCGGGAGCTGCTCATGGACCCGGAGCGATCGAGCGTCCGGCTCGTCGTGAACCCCGAGCAGATGGTCATCGCGGAGGCCCGTCGCACCTACACCTACCTGTCGCTGTTCGGGTACCGGGTGGACGCGGTCATCACCAACCGGCTGCTCCCCGAGGCGGTGTCGGACCCGTGGTTCGAGCGCTGGAAGGAGCTCCACACCGCGCACCTGCGGTCGATCGAGGACGGGTTCGCGCCCCTGCCGGTGCTGAAGGGCGAGCTGGCCCCGCAGGAGCTGGTCGGCCTCGACGCGCTGCGGGGCTTCGCCGAGGAGGTGTATGGGGACCGCGACCCGGCGTCGCGCCTCCACCTCGGCCAGCCGCTGCGGATCACCCGGCGCGGGGCGCGCACCACGCTCACCCTCGAGCTGCCCTTCGCCGACCGCGAGGACCTCGAGCTGGGCCGACGGGGCGACGAGCTGCTCGTGCGGGTCGGGCCGTACCGGCGGGCGGTCACCCTGCCGGACTCGCTGCGGGGCAAGCGGGTCACCGACGCCTCCCTGCGCCAGGGCAGACTGAGGGTCGTCTTCGAGGGGAGGGACGATGGCGGCTGAGGGACCGGACGATCTCGCCCGCGCTGGCGTCGACCACCTGCAGGCCGCGGCGCGCGAGCTGATCGCCGCAGCCCGCAGCTTCCTCGACGCCGCCGAGGAGCTCGTCGAGGACCCCGCTGCCGTCCAGCACCTCGTCCAGACGCTCGGGGGCCTGGCCCAGGCCGCCGCCCGCCGGCTGCGCCACGACGACGACAGCGACGACGGCGACGACGGCGGCGGCGTCGAGCGGATCGAGGTGGGCTGACGTTGCGGCTGCTGCAGCTGCGCGTCGGATCCGGGCTGCTCGACCTGCACCCGCACGTGAGCGTCGTGCAGGGCACCTCCGGGGAGGACCGCGCCACCTTGGCCCGGGTGGTCGACGGCCTGGCCCGGGCCCGCGCCGAGGGGGAGGGGCTCCTCGAGGCCCACGGCGTGATGTTCCCCCTCGATCCGGACCTCGTCGCCCAGATCGACCCCCGCCAGCACGACCTCGAGCCCGTCGTCCGGCCCGCCGACCTGCCGGGACCGGTGGGCGACGTCGCGGACCTGGCAGCGCGCGAGGTGGCGTTCCGGGCACTGCTCGACCGGCTCGCCCTGGCGGTCGAGGCCCACACCGACGCCACCGCCGCGCTCGACGAGGTCGTCGCCGAGCGCAAGCGGGCACGGACCCGGGTCACCCGGGCGAGGGCCGCGATCGACGCCGCCGAGCCGGGCGCCGACGCTGAGCCCCTCGGCGCTCCGAGCCCGGACCTGCAGGAGGCGCTCGCCGCCTTGGAGGCCCGTCGCGCCGACCTCGAGGCCCGCCTCGACGACGGCGCCGCCGCGGCCTTCGCCGCCGCGAGCGCCCGATGGCGAGCGCTGCAGGCGGCACCCGCCACGGCCGCTGACGCCGGTGGCGGTCCGGACCAGGCTGACGCCCACTCGCCCCCCACGGGCGGGGACGGGTCGGAGGACGAGGCGGCCACCCGCCGGCTGCTCGTCGTGGAGGAGCTGCTCGCCGAGCTCGCCGCGGTCGACCCCGAGCCGGTGCGCGCCGCGCTGATCGTGGCCCGGTCCCGAGCCGAGCAGCAGGTCCCGGTGCCCGAGGCGATCGCCTTGGCCGAGGCCATCGAGGCGCTGGACGCCGGGATCGCCGACGCCGAGGCCGCGGGCGTGCCCGTGCTGACCGATGCCGACCGGGCCGTCTCCGAGCGGCTCGAGCGGGCCCGGATCGCCGTCGCCGACGCCGAGAGCGCCGCCCGAGACCTGGCCCTCGATCCCGCCGACGTCGCCGCCCTCGAAGCCGCCCACGACGCGCTGCTGGCGGCGCTCGACCGGGCCGAGCGCCGGTTCGCGACGCCTCGCGCCCGCAAGCAGGTCGAGGCGGCGCGGGCCGCCGAGCAGGCCGTCCTCGACCGCCTCGGCCTCGTCTCCTACACCGACTACCTGATGGGCACCTCGCGCCGGCACCGCCGGCCGGCGGCCGAGGCCGCCCTCCAGGCGGCCCGGGCCGAGCTGGCCGCCGCCGAGCGGGCCTGGGACGAGGTCGCAGCCCGCCACGCCCTCGTCCTCGCCCACGCCGAGCGGCTCGAGCGACGCCGGGAGCTCGTCGCCCAGGCGTACTGCCTCCTCGGCCAGGACGTCCCCGACGACGAGCTCGGCTCGGCGCTGCGGGCGCTGCGCGCGCCGGCGCCCGTCGCCCCGGTGATCGTGGACGACCTGGTCGCCGCCCTCGAGGCGGCCGGGGTCGACCTCGGCACCGGACCGCACGACCTCGACGACGTGGTGCTCGTGGCCGAGGCGTGGCTGGCCGAGGCCGACCGCGCCGGCGAGCGCAGCGCCGAGCTGACCGCCGAGCGCGAGGCGCTCCTGGCGGCGGCCGACCCGCCGACCCCCGCTGCGTCCGCCGCCGGCGATCTGCCCGGGGCCCCAGCCGCGGTCGCCGACCTGGAGGCCGCCCGGCGGGAGGCCACCGCGGCGCTCGAGCAGGCCGAGCAGCGCCACCAGGCGCACCGCGACGCGCTCGACGCGCTGGCCGCGCTCGACGCCGAGCTCGAGCGGGCCCGGGCGGCCGCCCAGGCGCTCGCGGCGCCCGGACCGGAGACGGGGACGTCCGCCGCCCAGCGGGCGCTGGAGGACGCCCAGGCCACCCTCGCCGAGGTCGAGGAGCGGCACCGGGCGCTGACCGAGCGCTGCGATGCCCTGGCCCGCGAGGTCGAGGTCCTCGAGGCCGAGGGCCGGGCCGCGGCGGCCGACCTCGAGGCGCTGCAGGACTCGCTGGCCGACGCCGACCCGGTGCGGGCGGACCGCGACCAGCTCGAGTGGTTCCTCATGGCGAAGGTCGCTGCCCAGCGGGCGACGTCGCTCGCCGGCTCCACGCCTCTGCTCGTCGAGGACCCCTTCCCCGGCCTCGACGACCACGACGTGGGCCACCTCCTCGACCAGCTCGAGCGCCTCGCCGACACCGTCCAGGTGATCCTGTTGAGCGGCGCGCCGGGCGTCGCGGCGTGGGCCGAAGGGGTCGGTGAGGCGCGGGCCGCGGTGGTCCGCCCGCAGCGCTGAACGGGAACTTGCACGCCTCGCCGGACGACCTACGATCACAGAACGCCGACACTGGAGGTGCCGTGACCGTTCTCTCCGACGAGTCCATCCGCGAGCTGGCAGCGATCCGAGGGGAGGACGGGCCGATCACGACCTGCTACCTCGACGTCGACGGCCGCCGACTCGTGCGGCAGCAGGACGTCGAGCAGGAGCTCGAGACCCTGCTGCGATCGGCCCGCCAGCGCGCCGCCGACGAGCCCTCCGTGCTCGAGGACCTCGCTCGGATCGAGAAGCACGTGCGAGCCGGCCTCGATCGTCAGGGCGTGCGGGGGATCGTGTTCTTCGCGTCGAGCGCCAACGACCTCTGGAAGGTGATCCCGCTGCCCGTGCGGGTCCGCTCCCAGGTCGTGATCAACAACACCCCTGCCGTCGGTCAGCTGGAGTCGATCCTCCAGGGCCACGAGCCGATCGGCGTCCTGCTCGCCGACCGGCAGCGGGCCCGCCTGTTCGTGTTCGAGCTCGGCCAGCTCGTCGAGCGCTCGGAGCTGCTCGACGAGCTGCCTCGGGACTACGACGTCCGGGGCCAGAGCGAGCGGGGCACGCCGGAGAGCCATCTCGAGGAGCTGGCCCAGCAGCACCTGCGCAACGCCGCCCGGGTGGCGTTCGAGGTGTTCCAGGAGCGGCCCTTCCAGCACCTCCTCCTCGGCGCCACCGAAGCCGTCGCCAGCGACCTCGAGGCGGCCCTGCACCCGTACCTGCGGGAGCGCCTGGCCGGGCGGCTCCACCTCCCGGTCGACGCCAGCGAGGCCGCGGTGCGCGAGGCGGTCGAGGAGATGGAGCTGGAGCTCGAGAAGGCCCGCGACGCCGAGGTCGTCGAGCGCCTCCGCGAGGCGGTCGGCAGCGGCCGACGCGGCGTGGCCGGTCTGGCCGACACCCTCGAGGCCCTGAACGAGCACCGCGTCGAGCACCTCGTCGTGTCGAAGGGGTTCAGCAAGGAGGGCTGGCGCTGCCCCGAGACCGAGACGCTCCACGCCGTGGGGCCCACCAACCCGGTGACGGGCACGACGATGGTGCGGGTCCCCGACGTCGTGGAGGAGGCCATCGAGGTGGCCCTCGCCCGCAAGCTCCCGGTCACCATCTGCGTCGCCAACGCCGATCTCGACGTGATGGGGCAGATCGGCGCCCTCCTCCGCTACTGAGCCGGGCCAGCCGGCGATGCTCACCTTCGGGCTCGACGTCGGCGGCACCAAGGTCCTCGGGGTCGCCGTCGACTCGGCGGCGCCCGGCACCGTGCTGGCCGCGCACCGGATCCCCACCCCACCGGGGGGAGCGGGGCTGGTCGGCGCGCTGGCTGAGCTCGTCGAGGTCCTCGCCGCGGAGACGGCGGCACCGGCCGCGGTCGGCGTCGGGGTGCCCGGGCTGGTCGGCCCTGAGGGGACCCTCGTCCTCGCCCCGCACCTGCGCGACCTGCGGGGGCAGCCGCTGGCCGCCCAGATCCGGGATCGCTTGGGCCTGCCCGCGGTCGTCGACAACGACGCCAACTGCCACGCCGTCGCCGAGCAGCGCGCCGGTGCCGCCGTCGGGGCCAGCGACGCGCTCGTGATCACCCTCGGCACCGGCGTCGGGGGCGGCATCATCGCCGGCGGCCGCCTGCTGCGCGGCGCTCACGGCCTGGCCGGGGAGCCCGGTCACATGGTCGTCGACCCGGGCGGGCCGCCCTGCCCGTGCGGCAAGCAGGGGTGCTGGGAGCGCTACGCGTCGGGCACCGGGCTGGGGCGCCTCGCCCGCGAGGCGGCCCAGGGCGGTCGGCTGGACGCGGTCGTGGCGCTGGCCGGTGGCGACCCCGACGCCGTGCGGGGCGAGCACGTGAGCGCGGCGGCCCGCAGCGGTGACCCGGGGGCGCGGCAGGTCATGGACCAGATGGCCTGGTGGGTGGCGCTCGGCCTGGCCAACCTCACCAACCTCCTCGACCCGAGCGTCATCGTCCTCGGGGGTGGTCTCGTGGAGGCGTCCGACGTGCTGCTCGAGCCGGTGCGCCGGCACTTCGGCGGGCTCGTGATGGCCGGCGCCGACCGGCCAGCGACCGAGATCGTGCCGGCGATGCTGGGCGAGGAGGCAGGCGCCATCGGCGCTGCCGCCCTCGCGGCCGACCTGCTCGGCTGAGCCGTCCGACCCGCCGTGCCGGGCTCAGCCCGGGGCGTGGGCCTCCTCCCACCGTCGCCGGCAGGCCTCGATCTCCGACCAGGCCGCCGCCGCGCCCTCCCAGCCGCGGGTGTCCGCGTACTTGCCGGGCTCGAGGTCCTTGTACACGTTGAAGAAGTGCTCGATCTCGGCGGTGAGGTGGGAGGGGAGCCCGTCGAGGTCCGCCACGCGGTCCCAGCGAGGGTCGTTGGCCGGGACGCACAGCAGCTTGGCGTCGGGGCCGGCGTCGTCGTGCATCCAGAAGATCCCCACCGGGCGGGCGGACACCCAGCAGCCCGGGAAGGTCGGCTCGTCGAGCACGACCATGGCGTCGAGCGGGTCGGTGTCCTCGGAGAGCGTGTTCGGCACGAACCCGTAGTCGGCGGGGTAGGCGGTGGCCGTGAAGAGGCGACGGTCGAGGCGGATCACCCCCGTCTCGTGGTCGTACTCGTACTTGTTGCGGCTCCCGCGGGGGATCTCGATGACCACGTCGATCTCGTCGCGCACGCGGCGATCATCGCGCACCGTCCTCGGGGAGACGAGTTCGGGAAACCCCCGGGGCAGGAGTACCGTGTTCGCAATGGAGTTCCGTCGGATCACCGGTCTGCCCCCGTACGTCTTCACGATCATCGACGGACTGAAGGTGGAGGCACGCCGGGCCGGGATCGACGTGATCGACCTCGGCTTCGGGAACCCGGACCTGCCCTCGCCCCAGGTCGCCGTGGACAAGCTCTGCGAGGCGGCCCGCAACACCCGGAACCACCGGTACTCCTCCAGCAAGGGCATCCCCAAGCTCCGGGAGGCGATCGCCGGGCACTACAAGCGCCGCTTCGACGTCGACCTCGACCCCGACACCGAGGTGATCTCGACCATCGGCGCCAAGGAGGGCTTCAGCCACCTGATGTGGGTGCTGCTGGGGCCCGGCGACGCCGCGCTCGTGCCGGCGCCGTCGTACCCGATCCACATCTGGGGGCCGCTGTTCGCCGGGGCCGCCGTCCGAGAGATCCCGATGACGACCGACGTCAACTCGGACGGGCACTTCATCGACCGCATCCGGGACGTCGTGAAGACCTCCTGGCCCCGCCCCAAGGTGCTGATCTGCTCCTTCCCGCACAACCCCACCACGGCCTGCGTCGACCTCGACTTCTTCCAGGAGCTCGTCGACTTCGCCCGTGAGGAGGAGCTGATCATCGTCCACGACAACGCGTACGCCGAGCTCGGCTTCGACGGGTGGGACCCGCCCTCGATCCTCCAGGCGGAGGGGGCCAAGGAGTGCGCGGTCGAGCTCTACTCGATGACCAAGTCGTTCTCGATGGCTGGCTGGCGGATGGCCTTCCTGGCGGGCAACCGAGACGTCGTGCAGGCGCTGGCCAAGCTCAAGTCGTACCTGGACTACGGCAACTTCCAGCCGATCCAGATCGCGGCCACCGTGACGCTCAACGAGGCCGTGGACTTCCCCCGGGAGGTCCTCGAGATCTACCAGCGCCGCCGCGACGCCCTCTGCGAGGGCCTCGACCGCATGGGCTGGTCGATGCCGCGGCCGAAGGGGACGATGTTCGCGTGGGCGCCGATCCCCGAGCCCTACCGGGAGATGGGGTCGATCGAGTTCGCGTCGATGCTCGTGCGCGAGGCCCAAGTGGCCACCTCGCCGGGCGTGGGCTTCGGGCCCGGCGGCGAGGGGTTCGTCCGCTTCGCCCTCATCGAGAACGAGCAGCGCATCTCCCAGGGGATGCGCAACCTGAAGAAGGCGCTCACCAAGCTCGGCTGAGCCCAGGGCGTCAGCGTCCGAGCAGCCCCCGCAGGCAGAACGCCACGCACGCGTCGGCCACCGCGTCGGCCGGCTCGCCCCGCTCGTGGATGAACGTCTGGGTGAGGTACGCCGCCACGCCGACCATCGCGTGGGCGACGATGTCGGGGTCCGCGTCGGCGACGAGCCCGGCCGCCATCGCCTCCTTGACGTGCTTGATCACGTCGGCCACGGCGACCTCCTGGCCCCGCCGGAGCGCCTCGGCGAAGGTGGCCTCGGTGGCCGCGAACTGGATGAGCTGGTTGTGGGCCCGATGCTCCTCCGACCACTTCATCGACGCCCGCAGGCCCAGCTCGATGCGCTTCACCGGGTCCGGCTCGTCGGCGATCGCCTGCTGCTGGCGGCGCCGCAGGTCGGTCTGCGCCTCCTTCAGGATCTCGAGGAACAGTTGCTCCTTCGAGTCGAAGTACCAGTAGAAGACGCCCTTGCCGACGCCCAGCCCGGCGACGATCTCGGACACCGACGTCGGGTGGTAGCCCTGCGCGGCGAAGCGCTCCACGGCGTACGCCATGAGCTGCGCGCGGCGCTCCTTGCCTCGGGGGGTCAGCGATCGGCCCACGGCGTGACGGTACGGTCACTTGACTGCCCGGTCAAGAACGCCCGGCCCGCCGCGACCGCCGGCCGGGAGTTCGCGCGGGCGTGCGCCAGTGGAAACGCGTCGTTCACACGCCGCCCGTACGTTCGCTGGCCATGGAGACCTACGTGCTGCGCATCTGGCTTCCCGACCGACCCGGTGCGCTCGGCCAGGTGGCGAGCCGGATCGGAGCGGTGCGGGGCGAGATCGTCGGGATCGACATCCTCGAGCGAGGCGCCGGGCGGGCGATCGACGAGCTCGCCGTGGAGCTGCCCGACGGGAGCCTCACCGACCTGCTCGTGGCCGAGGTCCAGCAGGTCGACGGGGTCGACGTCGAGGAGATCCGCCCGGTCGCTGATGCGCTCCACGATCCCCGGCTCGACGCCCTCGAGACGGCGGCGATCCTCGTCGGCGCCCAGGACGCCGACGAGCTGGCCGAGGCCACCGTGGTCCACGCCCGGCGGGTCATCGGCGCCGCCTGGGCGGCGATGGTGAACCTCGACCAGGGCGAGGTGGTGGCCGAGGCGGGCGAGATCCCGCCGGTCCCGTGGCTGCTCGCCTTCGTCGCCGGCAGCCAGGCCTCGGCCCGGGTGACGGCGGGGGAGAGCGGCGCCGACGACCTCGTCTGGTCGCCGCTCCCCGCCTCCGGGCTGGCGCTCGTCCTCGGTCGTGACGGACACGCCTTCCGGGCTCGGGAGCGCCGCCAGGTCGCGGCGCTCGCCCGGATCGCCGACACGAGGGCGGCTGAGCTCAGCCGGTTTCGCAGCCGACTGAGCCACCCCTCGATGGGCTGAGCGACCCGTCCCCCAGTCGCTCAGCCCTCGACGGCCCACCCCCTCGAGCGCTCGAGCGCCCGCTCCCAGCGGGTGTGCTCGGCCTCGAGGGCGGCTGGGTCGCCCGCCGGCTCGAACCGCACGTCGAGGTGCCAGCTGCCGGTGACCTCGTCGGTGCTCGTCCACACGCCCTCCGCGAGCCCGGCCATGAAGGCGGCGCCGAGGGCGGTCGTCTCCTGGACCTGGGGGCGGGCCACCGGCACCCCGAGGTGGTTCGCCTGGATCTGCAGGAGGAGGTCGCTGGCCGAGGCGCCGCCGTCGGCCCGCAGCTCGCGGACCGGGTGGCCGCTCACCTCGCTCATCGCCACCACCACGTCGCGGGTCTGCAGGGCGATGCTGTCGAGCACGGCCCGAGCGAGGTGGGCGCGGGTGGTGCCGCGGGTGATGCCGACGAAGGTCCCCCGGGCGTACGGGTCCCACCAGGGGCTGCCGAGGCCGGTGAAGGCGGGGACGAGCACCGCGCCGTCGCTGTCGGGCACGGTGGCCGCCAGGTCGCTGATCTCGGCGGCGTCGTCGATGATGCCGAGGCCGTCGCGCAGCCACTGGATGGCGGCGCCGGTCACGAAGATCGCCCCCTCGAGCGCGTAGGCGCGGATGCCACCGGCGGTGGTCCACGCCACCGTGGTGAGCAGGCCCTCCACCGGGTCCGGGCAGCGCTCGCCGACGTTCATGAGCACGAAGCTGCCGGTGCCGTAGGTGTTCTTCGTCATGCCCGGCTCGAGGCAGGCCTGCCCGAACAGAGCGGCCTGCTGGTCGCCGGCGATGCCCGACACCGGGATGCCGGCGGGCAGCCCGCAGCCCTCGGCGGTCAGCCCGAAGCGCCCCGCCGACGGCAGGACCTCCGGCAGGACGTGGCGGGGGACGCCGAAGAGCTCGAGCAGCTCGTCGGACCAGTCGAGGGCCCCGATGTCGAAGAGCATCGTCCGGCTGGCGTTCGACGGCTCGGTGGCGAACACGCCGCCGTCGGTCCCGCCCGTGAGGTTCCAGAGGATCCAGGCGTCCACGGTCCCGAAGGCGGTGTCGGGCCCGGGTGCCACCCCGCCCTCGGTGAGGAGCCACTCGGCCTTGGTGGCGGTGAAGTAGGGGTCGAGGACGAGGCCGGTCCGGGCCCGCACGAGCGGCTCGTGGCCGGCGTCGCGCAGCTCGTCGCAGCGGCCGGCTGTGCGCCGGTCCTGCCACACGATCGCCCGGTGGAGGGGCTCGCCCCGTCGCCGGTCCCAGGCGACGAGCGTCTCGCGCTGGTCGGTGATCCCGACCGCGGCGATCGGCTCGTCGAGGTCCGCGGCGAGCTCGGCGAGGGTGGTGCGCACCGCGTCCCAGATGTCCCGGGGGTCGTGCTCGACCCAGCCGGGCTCGGGGAAGTGCTGGGGGAACTCCCGGTAGCGGTAGCCCTTCGGCACGCCGTCGGTGCCGAGCGCGAACGCCCGGACCCCGGTGGTGCCCGCGTCGATGGCGATGACCACGGCCATGGGCGGCGACGTTACCGCCGCCCGTCCCGACGGCAGGTGGGCAGGGAGCGACCCTCGGCGTCATGGGCCGCCCCGGGCGGTAGCGTCAGCCCGGACGCGATCTAGGTGCCACGGACTCCGAGCTCGGAAAGGAGCACGATGCGCGTAGCGATGCTGACCGGAGGTGGGGACTGCCCTGGCCTCAACGCCGTGATGCGAGCGGTCGTCCGGAAGGGGGAGCGCCAGTACGGCGACGAGCTCGTCGGCTTCCGCGACGGGTGGAAGGGGGTGCTCGAGGGCACCGTCGTCCCCATGGACGTCGAGATGATGCGGGGCACCCTCCCGCGCGGCGGCACGATCATCGGGTCGTCGCGGACCAACCCGTACAAGGAGCAGGACGGGCCGGCCCGGGTCCGCGCCTCGCTCGAGGAGCACGGGATCGACGCGCTCATCGCCATCGGCGGGGAGGACACCCTCGGAGTGGCCCACCGGCTGGCCCAGGAGGGCCTGCCGATCGTGGGCGTGCCGAAGACGATCGACAACGACCTGTCCGGCACCGAGCTCACCTTCGGCTTCGACACCGCGGTGCAGATCTGCGTCGACGCGATCGACCGGCTCCACACCACCGCCGAGAGCCACAACCGGGTCATGGTCGTGGAGGTCATGGGCCGCCACGCCGGCCACATCGCGGTGTGGTCCGGCATCGCCGGCGGCGCCACGATCACCCTCATCCCGGAGGAGCCCTTCGACATCGAGGCCGTGTGCGAGGCCATCCGCCACCGGCACGCCGACGGTCGCCGGCTCGCCTCGATCGTGGTGATCGCCGAGGGGGCCGTGCCCAAGGAGGGCACCATGGCGCTCCAGTCCGGCGAGGTCGACGCCTTCGGCCACGTGCGCCTCGGCGGCATCGGCACGGTGCTGGCCGAGGAGATCGAGGCCCGCACCGGCTTCGAGACCCGGGTCACGACGCTCGGCCACGTGCAGCGGGGCGGCACGCCCACCGCGTTCGACCGGGTGCTCGCCACCCGCTTTGGGGTGGCCGCCATCGACGCCGTCCACGACGGCGCCTGGGACACGATGGTCGCGCTCCAGGGCGGCGACATCGTCCGGGTGCCGCTCGAGGAGGCGGTCGGCTCGCTCAAGCTGGTCGACCCCGACCTCTACGACGTGGCCCGGGTCTTCTTCGAGTGACCCCGGCGGGTCATCCCCCGCGGGGCCGCAGCGACCAGTAGTCCCCGGTCGCCGTGACGGCGCCGTCCTGCTCGACGCCGTCGGCGTTCGGGGCCCGCTGGGGCTCGCCCTCCACGAGGAACCGGACGCCGCGCACCCCCTCGAGCTCGGTCACCGTCCAGACGATCTGGGCGAACGCCTGGGCCAGCTCGGTGCCCTCCACGTCGAACAGCTCCTCGGAGAAGTCGAGGGTCAGCTCCTGCGTCTCGGTGTCGAGCACGGGCGTGCCGAGCAGCACCGTGCCCGCCGGGATCGACGAGGTCAGGCCCTGCTCCTGCTCCTCCTTGCTGGTGGGGCGGAGCAGGGCCTCGACCCGCTGGCCGGGGCGCGAGGGGTCCTCGACCTCACGGGTGACGGGGACCAGCTGGGTCGTGGTGCCGGTGCGCTTGATCAGGTAGACGGTCACCTCCGCCGTGGCCCCCGGCTGGGTGGTCGAGGTGGTCTGCTCGGGATCGAGCAGGTCGGCGGGGATCTCCGCGCCGCTGATCAGGTCTGGCGACTCGTCGGTGGTCACCCCGCAGGCGGCGAGGGCCACGGCGAGGAGGACGACGAGCACGAGGGCTCGGCGGGCGGTCCGACGGGCCGTCATGCCGGCTCCTCCACGGGGAGCTCGACGACGAAGCGGGCGCCGGGCTCCCCGTCGGCCCGGTCCTCGACCCAGATGCGCCCGCCGTGGAGCCGCACGTGCTCGGCCACGAGGGCGAGGCCGAGGCCCACGCCGTCCGAGCTGCCCCGCCGTCCCGCGGACACGCCGCGGGAGAACCGCTCGAAGATCCGCTCCCGGTCCTCCTCCGGCACGCCCGGACCGCGGTCTTCCACGGCGATCTGGACCCGGTCGTCGACGCGGCGCAGCTCCACGCTCGACGCGCCGCCGCCGTACTTGGCCGCGTTGTCGAGCAGGTTGGCGATCACCCGGACGATCCGGCGCTTGTCGGCGCGCACCACCACGCCAGCGAGCTCCGCGTCGAGGTGCACCGGCACGTCCTGGTCGCTCGAGTGGGAGACGGCCTGCATGACCAGCTCGGCCAGGTGGACCTCCTCCAGCTCGAGGCGCACCACGCCGGCGTCGAAGCGGGAGATCTCGAGCAGGTCCTCGACGAGCTGGCGGAACCGGTCGATGTCGAGGACCATCAGGTCGAGGGCCTGTCGGGCCCGGTCGCTCAGCTCGTCGCGCTGGTTCTGGAGCACCTCCATCGAGGCGGCGAGCGTCATGAGGGGCGACCGCAGCTCGTGGCTGACGTCGGACGCGAACCGGGCGTCGCGCTCGATGCGGTCCTGCAGGCTCTGGGCCATCTGGTTGAACGACTGCGAGATCGGCGCCAGGTCCGGGTCGGACACCGTGGCCAGCCGGGTGTCGAGCTTCCCCGCGGCGAGGGCCAGCGCTGCCGTGGAGACGCCCGTCAGCGGGCGCAGCGCCCGCCGGCTGGCCCACGCACCGAGCCCGGCGCCGGCCAGGGTGGTGAGGAGCGACGCGCCGACGAGCGACACGCCCAGCGCCTCGAGCGTGGACTCGAGGTCCTGGAGGGAGACGATCTCGAAGTAGGCCGCGTCGATGGCCGGCAGCGGGACGCCGACCGCCATCTGCTTCTCGCCCCGGTACTCGTAGCGCATGCGGGCCGGCTGGCCGGCGAGGACCGCCTCGCGCAGCTCCGCGGGCAGGGCGTCCTGCCCGAACGCGGGGGTGACCGACGTGTACGCCCCCTCCCGGTAGAGCACCGGGCGGGAGCCGAACGGCGTGGACAGCGAGCTCAGGATCTGCTGGAGGTCCGCCTCCGGGGTGACGCGGCTCCGGACGATCCGGGCGTTCTGGTACACGATCGTGCTGGCCGCGTCCTCCCGCTGGTTGACGAGGTTCTCCCGGGTGAGCGCCCAGGTGGTGGCCGACAGGAGCGCCGAGAGCAGCAGCGCGCCGACGGCGAAGGCCAGCGTGATGCGGGCTCGCAGGCCCAGGCGTCCGGTCAGGCCCGGCAGGCGGTGGGCCATCGCCGCTCAGACCTGGAGCTTGTACCCCAGGCCGCGCACGGTGACGACGTGGCGGGGGTTGGCCGGGTCGGCCTCGATCTTGGTGCGGAGGCGCCGGATGTGGACGTCGACGAGCCGGCCGTCGCCGAAGTACCCGTGGTCCCACACCCGCTCCAGCAGCACCTCGCGGCTGAACACCCGGCCCGGGCTCTGGGCCAGCTCGACGAGGAGGCGGAACTCGGTCTTGGTGAGGTGGACGTCGCGCCCGTTGCGCCGGACGACGCCCTCCTCGGGCAGGATCTCGAGGTCGCCGAAGCGCAGGTGGGGCGAGCTCATCTCCGAGGTCCGGGCCCGGCGCAGCAGGGCCCGGATCCGAGCCGACAGCTCCTTCGGGGCGAACGGCTTGGTCAGGTAGTCGTCGGCCCCGGCCTCGAGCCCGGCGACCACGTCGTGGGTGTCGGCCCGGGCCGTGACCATGACGATCGGCACGTCAGAGGTGCGACGGATCGAGCGGCACACCTCGAAGCCGTCGATGCCCGGCAGCATGATGTCGATCAGCACGACGTCGGCAGGGTCCTGCTGGAACGCCTCCAGCGCCTCCTCACCGGTCGAGGCCTCGACGACCGTCCAGCCCTCGTCCTCGAGAGCCAGCTTCACCGCGGCGCGGATGCGCTCGTCGTCCTCGACGGCCAGGATGCGGGTTCCCATCCCCATCAGACTGCCTCATCCGGCCGCGGTCGCGACGCCACCCGGTGGGACGAGCGGACCGGCGTCAGCGGTAGGCGGCCAGCAGGGCGTCGCGCCCCGGGCCCCGGCCGGTCCGGTAGTGCAGCCCCTCGGGCAGCTCCCGGCACAGCGCCCGGCACCGGACGAGGCTGGTCGCGCCCTCGTCGGTCCACCGGGTGATGGCGGTGAGGTCGATGTCGACCCGCTGGGGGCCTGCGGCGACCGCGGTGGCGACGGCGGACACGAGCGCGCGCCCGGTCGCCGCGTCGAGGTCGTCGGCGAGCGCCAGGACGACGGCGTCTCCTTCGGTGCGCACGGTGACGGGCGCGCGGGGGGAGGCGAGGGAGGACATGATCGACCACCCTGCCGGGCCGATCCGCCGATGCGGTGCCGATCTGGTTGCAGTCGCGTTACGGGGTCGCGGTTCTGCAGATGGGGGCCATCGCTGGGAGCGTCAGGCCCGGTCGGCCCCGGCGGCGAGGAGCCGTGCCCGCAGCGCGTCGGCGATCCCGGGGGCGGCGGCGACGACGGCACCGCCGGCAGGCGGGCCGCCGTGGAGGTCGGTGACCACGGCGCCGGCCTCCCGGGCGATCACGATGCCGGCGGCCAGGTCCCAGGGCGCGAGCCCGCGCTCCCAGTAGCCGTCGACCCGGCCGCAGGCCACGGCGCAGAGGTCGACCGAGGCGGCTCCGAAGCGCCGGATGTCGCGGATGTCCGGGATGACCTCCACGAGCACCTGGGCCTGGGCTCGGCGCCGGGCGGCCTCGTACGAGAAGCCCGTGGCGACGAGGGCCCGGGCGAGGTCGGTGGCGGAGGACGCGGCGATGGGGTCGCCGTTGAGGGTGGCGCCGCCCCCGCGCACGCCGGCGAAGAGCTCGTCGTGCACGACGTCGTAGACGACCCCCACCGCCAGCTCGCCGTCCACCTCGGCGGCGATCGACACCGCGAAGCCGGGCAGGCGGTACAGGTAGTTGGTGGTCCCGTCGAGGGGGTCGACGATCCAGCGCACGCCGCTCGTCCCGTCGCGGTCGGTGCCCTCCTCGCCGACCATCCCGTCGTCGGGGCGGGCGCCCAGCAGCGCCTCGACGAGGCGCGCCTCGGCGGCCCGGTCCATCTCCGAGACCATGTCGGTGGGGGTGGACTTCGTCGACACGGCCGTGCGGGGCCGATCGAGGCCCTCGCGCAGCAGGTCGCCCGCGGCCCGGGCGGCGCGCGCCGCCAGGCCCAGCAGCTCGTCGAGGTCGGTCACGGCGCCCGACGGTACCGGGTGGGTCGCTCGGTGCCGATAGGGTCGAGCCCGTGGCCGGCGGTCCTGCTCTCGAGCCCGCCATCCCGGCGCGGGCGCTGGCGATCTACGCCCACCCCGACGACCCGGAGGTGAGCTGCGGCGGCACGCTGGCCCGCTGGGCGGCCGCCGGCAGTGAGGTCCACCTCGTCGTGGCCAACCAGGGGGACAAGGGCAGCGTCGATCCGACGACCGACCCGGCCCGCCTCGCCGCCGAGCGGGCGGCGGAGGTGCGCCAGGCCGCGGAGGTGCTGGGCCTGGCCTCCGTGGAGCACCTCGGGTACCCCGACGGTGAGCTCGACGACGACGCCGTGCTGCGGGGTCGGATCGTCGCCACCATCCGCCGGCTCCGCCCCGACGCCCTGGTCGCCCCCGACCCGACCGCGGTGTTCTTCGGCGACAGCTACGTGAACCACCGGGACCACCGCCAGCTGGGGTGGGCGGTGCTCGACTCGCTCGTGCCGGCGGCCAGCCCGCTCTACCACCCCGATGCCGGGCCGGCCCACCACGTGGGGCTCGTGCTCCTGTCGGGGACCCTGGAGCCCGACGCCTGGGTCGACGTCACCGGGCACCTCGAGCGCAAGGTGGCGGCCGTGGGCTGCCACCGCACCCGGGTGGGGGAGGACCCGGCGCTCGTGGCGTCGGTCCTCGAGGCGCGAGCCGCCGAGGAGGGCCGGCGGGTCGGCGTCCCGCTGGCCGAGGCCTTCCGTCGCCTGCGCCTCGTGCCCTGAGCCGGCGCCCCGAGGGCCCGCGGCCCGTCACCGGCAGGAGCGTCGTCGCTCAGCGGTCGTCGCGGTGCTGGATCGTGCGCCACTCGCCCATGGCCCGCAGGGCCAGGACGGCGACCACGCCCACGCCGACGGCGCCCACCACGGCACCGAGCAGCCCGACGCCGCCGGCCACCGCGGTGCAGTCGCCGTCGCACTGCAGGTCGGCGAAGCCGTAGCCGATCAGCCCGCCGCAGAGCCCGCCGACGAGGATGGCGACGAAGGCCAGCACCCGTGCCCCGCGCGACGGGAGGGAGCTGGGGGCGTACTCGCCCGGTTCGGCGGGTGGACGATCCATCGGCGCCAGCGTACGGAGGCCCCACCGGTTGGGGCGAGCCGGGGCGGGGGGCGTACGTTGCGATGCGTGAGAGAACCCGGCTGGCCCGGCTACCACACGTTCGAGCGCCACGAGTGGGCCCGCCTGCGCGAGGCCACGCCGCTCACGCTGTCCGACGAGGACCTCGCCGCGCTGCGGGGCCTCAACGACCGGATCGACCTCGACGAGGTCACCGAGGTCTACCTGCCGCTGTCGCGCCTCTTGAACCTCCGGGTGGCCGCCTCCCAGGCGCTGCACGAGTCGACCGACACGTTCCTCGGCCGGCTGCGGCGCCGGGTGCCGTTCATCGTCGGCGTCGCCGGCAGCGTGGCCGTCGGCAAGAGCACGACGGCCCGGGTGCTCCAGGCCCTCCTCGCCCGCTGGCCCGATCACCCGCGCGTCGACCTCGTCACCACCGACGGGTTCCTCTGGCCCAACGCCGTGCTGCAGGCCCGCGGCCTCATGGAGCGCAAGGGCTTCCCCGAGAGCTACGACGTCCGTCGGCTCATCGAGTTCCTCGAGGAGGTGAAGCGGGGCGAGCCCGAGGTGCGGGCGCCCGTCTACTCCCACGTCGTCTACGACATCGTCGAGGGGGAGGAGCAGGTGCTCCGCCACCCCGACATCGTCATCCTCGAGGGCCTCAACGTCCTGCAGACGGGGACCCATGCTGGCAACGGGGCCCGGTTCGTCTCCGACTTCTTCGACTTCTCGATCTACGTCGACGCCGAGGAGGCGGACATCGAGCGCTGGTACGTGGAGCGGTTCTTCGCCCTCCGCCGCACGGCCTTCGCCGACTCCAGCTCGTTCTTCCGGCACTTCGCGGACCTCGACGACGCCGACCTCGAGGCCACCGCCCGCGACATCTGGGCCCGGATCAACCGGCCGAACCTGCGGGAGAACATCCTGCCCAGCCGCCCCCGAGCCGACCTCGTCCTCCAGAAGGGCCCCGACCACGAGGTCCGCCGGGTGCGCCTGCGCATGCGCTAGCCCCGGGCACGCCGCGACGTCACCGGGCCGTGCGATCATGGAGCCATGCGTGACTGGGTCGTCGGCGGAGCGCTCATCCTGAGCGACGAGGGCCTCCTGCTGGTCCGGAACCGCCGGCAGAACGGCACCCACGACTGGACGCCTCCGGGCGGGGTCATCGACGCCGGCGAGTCCGTCGTCGACGGCCTCACCCGCGAGGTCCTCGAGGAGACGGGGCTGCTCGTCACCGCCTGGCAGGGACCCGTCTACGAGGTCCACTGCACGGCACCGGACCTCGGGTGGCGGCTCCGCGTCGAGGCCCACCTCGCCCTCGCGTACGAGGGGGAGCTGCGCATCGACGACCCCGACGGCATCGTCGTCGACGCCCGGTTCGTCGACGTGGGGGAGTGCTCCGCCCTCGTGGCCGGGGCCCACCCGTGGGTGTGCGAGCCGCTCGGGGACTGGCTGGCGGAGCGCTGGACCGACGGGGCGCCCCGGCCCTACGGCTTCCACGTCACCGGCCGCGAACCGGGGGAGATGGTGGTCACGCGGGCCGTGCCGTGACCGGCCCGGCGCGCACGATCCTCCACGTCGACATGGACGCGTTCTACGCGTCCGTGGAGCAGCGCCGACGGCCGGAGCTGCGGGGCCGTCCCGTCGTCGTCGGCGGGTCGGGTGCCCGGGGCGTCGTGGCGGCCGCCAGCTACGAGGCGCGCGTCTACGGGGTGCGCAGCGCGATGCCCTCGGTCCAGGCGCAGCGGCTGTGCCCGCACGCCGTGTTCCTCGACGGTGACCACGCCCACTACGCCGAGGTCAGCCGGCGGATCATGGCGATCTTCCACCGGTTCACGCCCCTGGTCGAGGCGCTGTCGCTCGACGAGGCGTTCCTCGACGTGACCGGGGCCCGCCGGCTCCACGGCGACGGCCCGACGATCGCGGCGGCGATCCGGCGCGCCGTCCTGGAGGAGGAGGGGCTCACCTGCTCGGTCGGGGTGGCTCCCACGAAGCTCGTGGCCAAGCTGGCCTCCGAGGCCGCGAAGCCCCGCATCGGGCGACACGGCCCGGAGCCGGGCACCGGCGTCCACGTCGTCGCCCCGGACGGGGTGCTCGCCTTCCTCCACCCCCTGCCGGTGCAGGCCCTCTGGGGCGTCGGCCCGAAGACGCTGGAGCGCCTGCGCCGCCTCGGCGTCGAGACCGTCGGCGACCTGGCCCAGCTCGACGAGCGGGTCCTCGTGGCCTCCCTCGGAGGCGCTCACGGCCGCCACCTGCACCTGCTCGCCCAGGGCATCGACCCCCGCCCGGTGGAGCCCCACCAGCCGGCCAAGTCGATCGGCCACGAGGAGACGTTCGCCCACGACCGCTACGACCTGCCGTCGCTGCAGCGCGAGCTGGTGCGCCTGGCCGACGCGGTGGCGGGGCGGCTGCGGGCGGCCGGCGTGGCCGGGCGCACGGTGACGATCAAGGTCCGCTTCCACGACTTCCGCACGATCACCCGCTCGACCACGGTGGCCTCGCCCCTCGACACCGGCCCGGAGCTCGTCCGGGCCGCCGGAGCCCTGCTCGAGCGGATCGACCCCACCCCCGGCGTCCGCCTGCTCGGCGTGCACGTCAGCCACCTCGTCGAGGGCGCCGCCCGCCAGCTCAGCCTCGACGACCTCGACGCGCCGGACTGGGGTCCGGCCACCGAGGCGATCGACGCCATCCGGGCCCGCTACGGGGCCAGCGCCATCGGGCCGGCCTCGCTGGCCGGGCCGGAGGGGGTGCGGGTGAAGCGCCGGGGCGACCAGCAGTGGGGCCCCGGGGGGAGGCCGAGCCAGTAGGTGCCCGCGGCGCGTTGTGAGCGTCGGAGCCCTGTGGGATGATGGGCGTCACGCTCGGGCAAGGAGTAGGGGCCGTGCCGCTTTCCGAAGACGAAGAACGGATCCTCAGCGAGATCGCCCAGCAGTTCTACGCGGACGACCCCGAGTTCGCCCGGGAGGTCGGCGAGACCACGCTGGCCAAGCACACGATCCGGCGCATGAAGTGGTCGGGCCTCGGCTTCGTCGCCGGGGTGGCGTTCCTGATCGCCACCCTGTCCACGAGCTACCTGCTCGCCTTCGTCGGGTTCCTCGTCATGCTCGGCTGCGCCCTCTACTTCGAGCGCAACCTGCGCAAGCTGGGCAAGGCCGGGCTCGAGCAGCTCACCGCCACGATGCGCGCCGCCAGCGTCCGCGACACGCTCGGCGGCGCCCGCGGCCGCATGCGCGACCGCTTCCGCCGCGCCGACGACGACTGAGCCGCCCCGCGGGCGGGCGACGAGGAGCCGGGCGACCACGTTCCCCTCGGTGTCGCGCACGTGCGCGCCCCACCGGCGATCAGCCGAGCGGCTGCAGGTCCCGCTCCGGTGGCGCGGCGCTGCTGCCGCGCACGGCGCCGGTGACGTGGCGCCGACGCTCCGCGCGCGCCCGCTCCCAGCTCCGCAGCTGGTCGCGGGGGTCGAGCCACCAGCGGAGCCGGGCGCTGCGGGGCGTGCGCGCCCGGAGCGCCTCGACGAGCGCGTCGGCGGTGGCCTCGGCCTGCTCGGCGTCCTCCTCGCTCGCGCCGCCGGGCGCGTAGAGGGCGCGGGTGAGCACGGCGCCCAGCGCCTCGGCGTGCGGGGCGGCCTCGTCGCCGTCGAGGAGCCGTGTGAGCGCCACCGCCCGCTCCTGCGGGGTGGCGCTCGGGACCGGTGCGAACCCCAGCGGCTGGGCCGCTTCGGCGACGTCGTCCCAGGCGGCGGCGACGCGGGCATCCGGGGAGGTGGCGGCCCGGCGCCGGCGAGCCCGCCGCCCGAGCCGCAGGGCGACCGACGCGGCGAGCGCCGCGACCACGAGGCCGGCGAGGGCGAGCGCGGCGACGGCCAGCGGGCGCGCCAGGAGGCTCGACCACCAGGAGGACCCGGTGCCGGCCGCGGTCGGGTCGTCGGCCGGGGCCCCGGTCTCGATCTCCTGGCGCTGGGGGCCGTCAGGGGCGGGGAGGTCGGACTCCGAGGGGATCGGCGCGGGCGCTGTGGTGGGCGGCAGCGTCACCGAGGTCTGGTCCTCCGAGGAGGCCTGCGCCGGCGGCACCCCGGTGTGGTCCTCGTTGAACGGCTGGCCCCGGCCGGGCGTGGGCTCGAAGCTCACCCAGCCGACGCCGGCGAAGTACACCTCCGGCCAGGCGTGGGCGTGGATGCCCCGGACCACGTAGGTGCCGGGCTCGTCCGGGTCCTCCTCACCAGGGGTGAAGCCGACCGCCACCCGGGACGGCAGCCCCACCGAGCGGGCCATCGCCGCGAACGCACCAGCGAACTGCTCGCAGTACCCCCGCTGCAGGTCGAACAGGAACGACTCCAGGGCGTCGACGCTGTGCCCGGCCTGGACCGACTGGTCGTACGTGAACGTGCGGAGGTGGTCCTGGATGGCGCGGGCCGCCTCGTAGGGGTTGGCGGCACCAGCCGTGAGCTCGCGCGCCAGCTGGGCCACCCGGGGGCTGAACGAGTCGGGCAGCGCGAGGTGGTCGCGGGCGATCTCCTCGGGCACCTCCGCCGGCGCGGTGGCGAGCGCCGCCGCGGTCACCCGGGGGGAGGCGGAGGCGATGCGGTAGGAGAGGCCGTCGCTCGTGGCTCGATCGCGGTCGACGATGAGGGTGGCCGAGTCGGCGTGGTAGAGCACGTCGGCGTCGTCGAGGCTCTCGAAGGTGCGGGGCACGAAGGCGGCCGGCAGCCAGATCGCGGCCAGCCGCTCCAGCGCGTACTCCTGTTCGATCACCGCCGACTCGCTCGGCTCCACCGCCACCGGGAGCCGCTCGTCGGCGTCGTCGAAGCTCGTGCTCGACGACCAGCGCACGCCGTCGAACGTGTCGAGGGACGTCAGCCGCCAGTACGACGGCTCGCTGGCGCGGACCCGGAACATCACCTGGTCGGACTGCTCGACGAGGCGGCTCCGGATGTCGACGAGCGGGCTGATCGTCTGGCGGGGCGGCTCGCCACCGAGCTCGTCGAGGTCGATGATCCCCGGGCGGTCGGCGCCGGGGAGGGAGGGACCGAGGGCGGTGCCGGCCACGACCGCGACCACGCCGAGGGCGGCGCCGGCACCGAGCAGCGCCCGGTGCCCCTGGCTCCGGCGGTCGGCCACCCAGTGGCTGGCCCCGTCGCGACGGGCCGTCCGGTGCAGCAGCAGGAACGCGAGGACCGACCCGACGAAGGCGGCCGTGGCCCACCCGCGGCCCGCGGGCGTGCCGAGCAGCGCCGTGAACAGGAACAGCGTGGCTGCGGGGAGGGTGGCCTCGAACGGGACCCACACGCGGAACGCGGCCCAGTCGGCCACGAAGGCGATCAGCCACACGGCGGCGGCGCAGGTCGCCACGAAGCCGGCCACCGCCGGCGCCGGTGCTGAGACGTCCTGGTAGAGCACCCAGGCGAGGTCGAGCTCGGCGCCGAGCGCGTCCCAGGTGCGTCCGGTGGGCAGCCCGAAGGACGTGGTGTCCCCGAAGGTGGTCCACGTGGTGAGGAGGACGGTGCCGGCGACGGCGACGGCTCCGGAGATGGCGAGGGGCAGCTGCCGACGCCGAACGAGCGCCATGGCGGCGTGGGCCACGACGGCGTGGAGCGCGAGCGGGCCGAGCCAGCCGCCGTCCTCGAACAGCCGGTCGAGGCCGAGCACCACCGACAGGGTGACCACGCCGAGGGCCACCTCGGCGCTGGGCACGAGCGACCCGCCCGGCCGGCTCACGGCGCCACCCTCACGGGTCGACGGACGCCGACGAAGCGCAGGTGCGCGCCCCACGCCTCCGGGAACGGCTTGGTGCGGGTGACGTGCACCACCGGCAGCGGCGGTGCGGCCCCGACGGGTGCGCCCGGGTCCCAGGCGGAGCGGTCGACCACCACCGGGGTCACGGACCCGTAGCGACCCCGCAGCCCGGCGAGCGCGCGGAGGTCCTCGCCCGGCACCTCGGCGACCACGGCCACGAGCGCACCGCCGTTCGAGTCCCGGACGAGGCGGTCGGCGGTGGCCCGGAGGCTGGCGCTCGAGGAGGTGGGCACCACCGCCAGGTGCTCCATGATCGCCTCGACGTGGTCGTTGCCGGACCCGAAGCCGGAGTCGGCGCCGGCCGTGGTGACGAGCCGGACGAGGTCCCGCCGGCGCGCCGCCGCGGCGACGACGCTGGCGGCGACGGAGACCGCGACCTCGAGCGAGTCGCCGGCGTGGGCCGAGGACCGCACGTCGAGCAGGACCGTGGTGCGGCCTTGCCACGGCAGCTCGTTCTGGCGGACGAGGAGCTCGTCGTGGCGGGCGCTCGAGGGCCAGTGCACCCGCCGCAGGTCGTCGCCCACCACGTAGGGGCGCAGCGCGTAGAAGTCCTCGCCGGTGCGCCCCAGGGAGTTGGGCTGGCGCACGCCGGCCTGGGGGTCGTGCCCGGTCGTGTACGGCAGCGGGGGGACGCGATCGACGCGGGGGAGGACGGTGACGGTCACCTGGGGGGAGGCGACGGTGGCCACCCGGGCGAGGCCGTAGGGGTCCTCGACCACGACCTCCAGCGGGCCGACGGCCACGAGGCCCCGTCGGTCGGTGGGGAGCCGGTAGGCGGCCACGGCCCGCTCACCGGCGCTCAGCGGAGCGACCATCAGGTCGGCGCCGCGGGTGCCGGTCACCGCGTCGCGCAGGCGCAGCACCGGGGTGGGGCCCCATCGCTGGTTGCGCAGCGACAGCTCGACGCGCGTGGGCGTCCCCACGTGCACCGCGGTCGGGTGGATGCTCCGACCGACCTCGAGGTCGAGCCGGGCGGTGCGCACGAGCAGTGCCGCGGCCGCGAGCAGGAGCCCGACGACGAGGCCGATCGCGAACAGCTCGGGGCGGCCCAGGACCCGACCGCCAGCGACGAGGGCGACCGCCCCCGCGGCGACGACCCAGCCCTGGCGGGTCAGCACGCGCCCCCTACCGCCCCTTCGCCGTCGGGACGGGCACCGCCTGGAGCACCTCGGCCAGCGCGTCCGGCGCCGTCACGCCCTGCAGCTGCGCCTCGGGCGTGGTGAGGAGGCGGTGGGCGAGCACGGGTCCGGCGAGCGCCTTCAGGTCGTCGGGGACGACGTAGCCGCGGCCCCGGAGGATGGCGCGGGCCCGGGCGGCCCGCAGCAGCGCCAGCGTGGCCCGAGGCGACATCCCGAGCGCGAGGTGCGGGTGGCGGCGGGAGGCGTTGGCCAGCTCCACGAGGTACGCCCGCAGTGCGGGGGCGACGTGCACCGTCCGGGCTTCGGCCGCCATCGCCGTGACGTCGTCCGCGGAGATCACGGGCCGGATGTCGGCGAGCGCGTCGTGGTCGCCGTGGGCCTCGAGGATGTCGAGCTCGGCCTCGGGGGAGGGGTACCCGACCGAGATCCGCATGAGGAACCGGTCGAGCTGCGACTCGGGGAGGGGATAGGTCCCCTCGTGCTCGATCGGGTTCTGGGTGGCGATGACCATGAACGGGTCTGACAGCCGGTAGGTGGTGCCGTCCACGGTGACCTGCCGCTCGGCCATCGCCTCGAGCAGCGCGGACTGGGTCTTGGGAGAGGCCCGGTTGATCTCGTCGGCGAGGACGATGTGGTGGAACACCGGCCCGGGACGGAACTCGAGCGTGCTCGTGGCCCGGTTCCACACCGACAGCCCCACCACGTCGGAGGGCAGCAGGTCGGGGGTGAACTGGAGGCGGCCGAACGAGCCGTCGATCGACGCGGCCAGCGACTTGGCGAGGCTCGTCTTGCCCACGCCGGGCACGTCCTCGATGAGCAGGTGGCCCTCGGCGAGCAGGCACAGCAGCAGGTGCTCGACGACCTCGGGCTTGCCCTGGATCACCCGCTCGACGTTGGCGGCGACCGCAGCGAGCTGCTGCGCGACGAGCTCGGCTCGCCCGGTGGTCTGCTGCGTCATCCCCAGGTCTGCTCCTCGCTGGTGGCCTGACGGGACAGGGTACGTCGCCCCACCGTCCGCTGACGTCGCGGCAGATCGGTAGGTTCCCCTCCCGTGTCCACCGTCCTCGCCATCGACATCGGCGGCACCAAGCTGGCTGCCGGGCTCGTCGACGACCGCGGCGCCCTCCTCGCCCGGGCCCAGCGGCCCACGCCCCGGGGCGAGGGAGCCGAGGCGATCCTGACCGCCGTCCTCGACCTGGCCGCCGAGGTCCGGACCGGCGACGAGGTGGCGTGCGGGGTCGGCTGCGGCGGCCCGATGACCCCGGGTGGCGCGGCGGTCTCGCCGCTCAACATCGAGGACTGGCGCGGGTTCCCCCTGCGCGACCGCCTGGGCGACGCGCTCGGCCTGCCGGTGCACGTCGACAACGACGCCAAGGCGCTCGCGCTGGGGGAGGGCTGGGTCGGCGCCGCCGCCGGCGTGCGGGACTTCATCGCGATGGTGGTGTCCACCGGGGTGGGCGGCGGCATCGTGCTGGAGGGGCGCCTCCTGCACGGCGCGGCCGGCAACGCCGGCCACATCGGCCACGTGGTCGTCGAGCCCGAGGGCCGCCCGTGCGCCTGCGGCGCCCGGGGCTGCTTGGAGGCCGAGGCGTCTGGCACCGCCATCGCGGCGCGGACCGGACGTCCCGCGGCCGAGGCCGGCGCGGCGGAGCGGGAGCGCGCCGGGCGGCTGGTGGGCCGGGCGGTCGGGTCGATCGCCAACCTCCTCGACCTGCGCCTGGCGGTCGTGGCCGGATCGGTGGCGCTCGGGTTCGGGGCGCCGTTCTTCGCCGCCGCGCAGGACGAGCTCGACCGGGTGGCCCGCCTCGAGTTCTCGCGCGGCACCCGCATCGCGCCCGCCGGGCTCGGCGACGCCGGTCCGCTCGTGGGCGCCGCGGCGGTCGCCTGGGTGGCGCTGGGCCGGCGGTAGCCTCGCCACCGTGCCGCTGCGCCGCCTGCTCCCCGCTGTGCTCGCCGTGCTGCGCCACCCGGGCCTGTGGCCGACCGCGCTGGCGCAGCTGCGACGGCTCGTGCCCGCCCGGTGGTGGGCCCGCCGGCCCCACCTCCCGGTGCCCGATGCCGCCTACCTGCGCTTCCGGATGGAGACCGCCTACGGCGGCGCCGGGGATCGAGCCCCCTCCGGCGAGGACGTGGTCACCTATCTCCGCTGGTGCCGGCGCTTCCCGCGGTAGCGTTCCGGCGATGTCGGGCACCCTCGTGCTCAACGCCACCTACGAGCCCCTGTCGGTGGTCTCGTTCCGACGGGCGGTCGTGCTCGTCCTGGCCGAGCGGGCGGAGGTCCTGCACGACACCGGCGAGGCGATGCACTCCGAGCGCCTGACGGTGCCGGTGCCCTCCGTCGTGCGGCTGCGCACCTACGTGCGCGTGCCGTATCGGCGTCGCGCGCCGCTCAACCGGCGCAGCGTGTTCGCCCGCGACGACCACCGCTGCCAGTACTGCGGCGCCCCCGCCGAGAGCATCGACCACGTCGTCCCCCGCAGCAAGGGCGGCACCCACACCTGGGAGAACGTCGTCGCTGCCTGCCGCCCGTGCAACGTCCGCAAGGGCGATCGGCTCCTGTCGGCCACGTCGATGCGCCTCCGCCGCCAGCCGGTCGCGCCGCGCGAGCTGACCTGGATCTCCGTGGCCGTCGGGACGATCCCCGCTCACTGGGAGCCGTACCTGGCGCCTGCCCTCTCTGCCTAGGTGGCCACCGCCGCCGGTCGCTGGACCGTCACCACCTTCCGAGAGCCGCCCTCGGCCTTCCACGCCCGCCCCGTCCCCGAGGTGGTGGTGCCCTCGGTGTGGGTGTGCGACCCGACCGCGCCGGCACTCGTCCTGGGCAGCGCCCAGCGAGAGGACGAGGCCGACCTCGCCGCGTGCGCCGCGGCCGGGATCGAGGTCGTCCACCGGCGCAGCGGTGGGGGAGCGGTGCTCGTCGTGCCCGGTGAGCTCCTCTGGGTCGACGTGCTCGTGCCGGCCGGCGACCCCCGCTGGGAGACCGACGTCGGCCGAGCCTTCCACTGGCTCGGCGAGGCGTGGACCGCCGCGCTCGGGGACCTGGGCGTCACGGCCGTCCACCACGAGGGCGCCCTGATCCGCACCACGTGGAGCCGGCTCGTGTGCTTCGCCGGCCTCGGCCCCGGTGAGGTCGTGCTCGGCGAGGTCGCGCCGGGCCCCAAGGTGGTCGGCATCTCGCAGCGCCGCACCCGCGCCGGCGCCCGCTTCCAGTGTGCGGCCCTGCTCGCCTGGGATCCCGGCTCGCTGGCCCGGCTCCTCGCGCTCGACGACGCGGACCGGGCTCGCCTCGTCGCCGAGGTCGCCCCGAGCGCCGCAGCCCTCGCCGTGTCGCCCGGCGCGCTGCGAGACGCCTTCCTGCACCAGCTCGCCCGGCGCTAGGGGCACCCGCCCGCAACGACCCGATCCGGCCTGCGGGCCGACGGGGCCAACGCCCCGCCCCGGGGCCGCCTCGCCGCGCTCGGACGACCGCGCCGCGGGTCGACCGCAGTCGGCGCTGTGCCAGCGCTCACCCACGCGGTGGGCGGCGGAAGGCGCGCCTGGGGCATCTGGTGGTGGAAAGTGGCACGTAGTGGTTGACGGTGGAGGGCCCGAGGCATAGCGTTGCCAGCACCGACCGACGGGAGGGGGTCCCCGAGGCCGGTACGGAACGGCGCACCGAGCGCCGCTCGGACGAGGCAGCGACATGGCAGAGCACCGACCCAGGTTCCTGGGCACCCACCACCACGGGATCGACGAGAAGGGGCGGATGGTGCTGCCCGCGAAGATCCGCGCTCAGCTGGGTGAGACGGCGATCCTGGCCAAGCTCGACCGCTGCATCGGCCTGTTCACCCCTGAGGAGTTCGACCGCGTCGCCGCCCGCTTCGAGGACGCCCTCGACGAGGCCGAGGAGGCCGACGACGAGGAGGCGATCGAGCGGGCCCTGAAGGCGCTGCGGCGCTTCACCGCCGACGCCACCGAGGTGACCCCCGACCAGCAGGGCCGCATCGTGATCCCCGCGGTGCTGCGGGAGTACGCCGGGCTTCGGGACCAGGTCGTGACCAACGGCGTCCTGCGCCGCGCCGAGATCTGGGCCCGCGACGTCTGGGAGGCCGACGAGGCCGCCAGCGACGAGGAGGTCGCCCGGACCGCCCGCACCCGAGGCCTCACCCGCGGCCGTCGCAGCCGCACCGCCGAGCGCGAGTCGTGAGCTCGGCCGTCCCCGTCCGCCACCGAGTCGAGAGGAGCAAGACGACAACCGAGAACGTGCGAGCGGCATCGCTCACCTGCAGCCCCCCGGGCAGCACGGTGGAAGGCCCCTTCTCCGCCCGCCTCCCATCGAGTCCGTTCCGGGGAGACATCCCGGCGGACGCCGGCTTCCCGGGGGGCTGCAGGTGAGCGACGCCGAGGTCGACGGGCCCGCGGGGTTCCGGCACCAGCCGGTCCTCGTCGAGCGGATCGTCGAGCTCTTCGCCCCGGTCCCGCCCGGCTGGGTCGTCGACGCCACCGTCGGCGGTGCCGGCCACGCCACCGCGATCCTCGAGGCCCACCCGCACCTGCGGCTGCTCGGCCTCGACCAGGACGAGGAGGCGCTGGCGGCGGCCGCCGAGCGCCTGGCCCCCTTCGGGGACCGCGCCCGCCTCCACCACGTCCGGTTCGACGCCTTGAGAGCCACCGTGCAGCAGCTCGAGACGACACCCGTGAGCGCCGTGCTCTTCGACCTGGGGGTGAGCAGCCCCCAGCTCGACCGCGCTCGCCGCGGCTTCAGCTACCGGCACGAGGCCCCGCTCGACATGCGCATGGACCGCCGGCAGCGCCGCACCGCCGCGGACGTCGTGAACGACACCGACGAGCGCGAGCTGGCCCGGATCCTCCAGACCTACGGCGACGAGCGCTACGCCCGTCGCATCGCGCGGGCGATCGTCGCCGCCCGCCCGGTGCGCACCACCACCGAGCTGGCCGACATCGTGCGAGAGGCCATCCCCGCGCCCGCTCGCCGGAGCGGCGGCCACCCGGCCAAGCGCACGTTCCAGGCGATCCGCATCGCCGTCAACGAAGAGCTCGAGATCCTCCCCGCCGCGATCGACCAGGCGATCGAGGTGCTGGTCCCGGGCGGCCGCTGCGCCGTCCTGTCGTACCACTCGGGGGAGGACCGGATCGTGAAGGCCCGCTTCCGCCACCACGCCACCGGCGGGTGGACCGGGCCCTCGCACCTTCCTCCGCCGAGCGACGTCCATCCCGCGGTCCGGCTGCTGAAGGCCGGCTCGTGGACGCCGTCGCCGGCGGAGTCCACCGCCAACCCCCGAGCTTCGAGCGCCCGGCTCCGGGCCGTCGAGAAGCTCCCGGACCCGACCGAAGAGCCCCGATGACCAGCGTCGACGCCCCGCCCCGCCACCTCGCCACCCGCGGCGGCGCCGCGCTCGCGGCCGCCCCGGCGCGTCGCCCCAACCCGCGCCCGATCCCGCGCGACCCGGTCCCGGCGCGCCGCCCGCACCTGCGCGTCGTCGGCCCCGCCGAACGGGTCCGCCGGCGGCTCACGCCGCGCGCCGGCGTGGTGCTCACCGGAGTCACCTTCGTGCTGCTCCTCGCCGTCGCCGTCTGCCACACCCTGCTCGTCCAGGGGCAGATCCGCCTCGACGAGCTGGAGGCGTCCCTTCGGGTCGAGCAGGCCCGCTACCAGGAGCTGCGCAAGGAGGTGGCGGAGATGGAGTCACCGACCCGGATCGTCGCGGCGGCCGAGGCCCTCGGCATGGTGACGCCGGAGGACCTCGTGTACCTGCAGCCGCCGGCTCCCTCGCCCGACACGAGCGGCGTGGACGGCGAGCCGGTCGTCGACGAGCCGCTGGCCGCGCCCCAGAGCACCTGGTCGACGATCAAGCCGCTGCTCGAGGCGCTCGCTCCATGACCCCGACGGGCCCCACGGGCGGACCCGGCGGCAGCCGGCGCCCCTCCCCGCGACCCACACCACGCCCCGCTCCCCGGCAGCGGGGCGTGGCCGCGCCCAGCCGCCCGGCCCCGCCCCGCCGGCGCCCGGCGCTGGCACCACGCCGCGCCGAGCCTCGCCCGCGCCGCTCGCCGCGACCGGTGCGCGCTGGCGTCGCCCCGCGCTGGTTCCTCGGCCGACCCGGCCGGCCCCGCCGGCGCCTCGCCGTCGCGCTCGTGGTGCTCCTCCTCGGCTTCGCCGCCATCACGGCGCGCCTCGTCGACCTGCAGGCCATCGGCGGCCACGAGTACACGGCCTTCGGCGCGTCGCAGCGCTTCCAGCAGATCGCGCTCCCCGCCGACCGTGGCTCGATCTTCGACCGCAACGGCAACGACCTGGCAATCAGCATCCCGCAGCGCACCGTGTGGGCCGACCCGAGGCTCGTCGAGGACCCGCAGGCCACGGCGTCCGCGCTCGGCCAGGCGCTCGAGCTCGACGCCGCCGAGGTGGCCGAGGTCGCCGCCCGGCTGGGCCGCGAGGGCAGCAAGTTCGCCTACGTGGCTCGGCGGGTCAGCGACGAGGCCGCGGACCGGGTGGCCGCGCTCGAGCTGCCCGGCATCTTCTTCATGGACGAGCCGAAGCGCTTCACCCCCGCCGGCGACCTCGCTCGTGCCGTGCTCGGCCAGGTCGGGGTGGACAACGAGGGGCTGTCGGGCCTCGAGCTCCAGTACGACGAGCTGCTGACCGGCGAGCCCGGGGAGCTGATCGTCGAGAAGGACCCCGAGGGACGCACGATCCCCGGCGGCGAGCGCGAGCTCGAGCCGGCCGTCCGGGGCGACGACCTCGTCCTCACGATCGACCGCTCGATGCAGTTCGAGACCGAGCGGGCCCTCGCCGCGCAGATCGCCGCCAAGCGGGCCGACGGCGGCGTGGCGATCGTGTCCAACCCGCGCACGGGCGAGATCCTCGCCCTCGCCAACCTGAAGCGCGACCCCGTGACCGGCGAGGTGGTGGCGGTCGGCAACAACATGGCCCTCACGCAGGTCTACGAGCCGGGGTCGGTCAACAAGGTCATCACCGTCGCCGCGGCGCTCGAGGAGGGGCTCGTGTCCCCCTCGACGGAGATCGTGGTGCCCGATCACCTCCAGGTGGCCGACCACCTCTTCACGGACCACTCGCCGCACCCCACCGAGCCGTGGTCGGTGACCAAGATCCTCTCCGAATCCTCCAACATCGGGACGATCAAGCTCGCCCAGATGCTCGGCAAGGAGCGCCTCGACGAGTACATCCGCCGCTTCGGGCTGGGCAGCAAGACCGCGCTCGACTTCCCGAACGAGTCGGCCGGCATCCTCCTCGACCCCGACGACTACAGCGGCACCTCGATGGGCTCGATCCCCCTCGGCCAGGGCATCTCGGTCACCGCGATGCAGATGCTCTTCGCCTACAACGTGATCGCCAACGACGGCGTGTACGTGCCGCCGAAGCTCGTCATGGAGACCGTCGACGTGGACGGCATCGCCCGTCCCGTGGACAGCGGCCCGTCCCGCCGCGTCGTCAGCGAGTCCACCGCGGCCCGGCTGCGGGACATGCTCGCCAACGTCGTCGAGGAGGGCACCGGCACCCGCGGCGGCATCACCGGCTACAGCGTGGCCGGCAAGACGGGCACCGCCCGCAAGCCCCTCCCCACCGGCGGCTACCAGGACGAGGAGGGGTACCACTACATCGCCACGTTCGCCGGGTTCGTCCCCGCCGAGCGGCCCGAGCTGTCGATCATCGTCGTCATCGACGAGCCCACCGGCGACATCTACGGTGGCTCCGTGGCCGCCCCGGTGTTCGCCGATCTCGCCCAGTACGGCTTGCGGCTCTTCCGGATCGCCCCGCCGCTCGTCGCCCGCGAGGCGGCGCCGGACACCGCGGCCGCGGAGGCCGAGGCCACCACGACCACCGAGCCCGGCCGCGTCCGGGCCGCGCCGGCCACCTCGACGACGACGCCCGCCAGGCGATCCGGCGGCGACGAGGTGCGCCCCGACCCGTCGGGGTGAGGGTGGAGCTCGCCGACCTCCTCGCCCGCCTCACCGACCAGCCCCTGACGCCGCTCCTCGACGGCAGCGAGCGCGTCGAGGTGGTCGACGTGGTGCACGACACGCGCCAGGTCCGTCCCGGCGCCCTCTTCTGCTGCGTCCCCGGCGCTCACGTCGACGGCCACGACCTCGCCGCCGACGCCGTGCGGGCTGGCGCGGTGGCGCTGCTCGTCGAGCGGGCGCTCCCGCTCCCCGTCCCGCAGCTGCTCGTCCCGAGCGTGCGCGACGCGATGGGACCCGTCGCGGCCGCCTTCTGGGACCACCCGTCGCGCCGGCTGCGCGTCGTGGGCGTCACCGGCACGAGCGGCAAGACCACCACCACCCACCTCCTGCGCGCCGTCCTCGAGGCCCACGGCTGGTCCACGGCCCTCCTCGGCACGCTCTCGGGCCCGCGGACCACCCCCGAGGCGCCCGAGCTCCAGGCCACGCTCGCCGCCGAGCGGGACGCCGGGCGCGACGCGGTCGTCATGGAGGTGTCCTCGCACGCCCTGGCGCTCGGGCGCGTCCGCGCCACCCGGTTCGCGTGCGCGGTGTTCACGAACCTCTCCCACGACCACCTCGACTTCCACGCCGACCTCGACGACTACTTCGAGGCCAAGGCGTCCCTGTTCCGCCCTGAGCTGACGGAGCGGGCGGTGGTGAACCTCGACGACCCGCGCGGGCGGACCCTCGCCGAGCGGGCGCTCGTCCCCACGACCGGGTTCACGATGGCCGACGCCGAGGACCTCGAGGTGGGCCCCACGCGGTCGCGGTTCCGCTGGCGCGGCGTCGAGGTGGCGCTGCCCCTCGGCGGCGCCTTCAACGCCGCCAACGCGCTCGCCGCGGCGACCGCCGCCGCCGAGCTCGGCGTCGCGCCCGACACCGTCGCCCGAGGCCTGGCCGCCGCCGGCGCGGTGCCCGGGCGGTTCGAACCCGTGGACGAGGGACAGCCGTTCACCGTGGTGGTGGACTACGCACACAAGCCCGGTGCGCTCGCTCAGGTCCTCGAGGCGGCGCGCGAGGTCGCAGGGGAGGGGCGCGTCATCGTCGTGTTCGGTGCCGGCGGGGACCGTGACGCGTCCAAGCGACCCGAGATGGGCGCGGTGGCGGCTCGGCTGGCGGACCGAGTACTCCTGACCAGCGACAACCCGAGAGGAGAGGACCCCCTGGCCATCATCGACGCCATCCGGTCCGGCATGCCCGACCCTGCCCGCGCCACGGTCGAGCCGGATCGGGCCACCGCCATCGCCCTCGCCGTGGACGAGGCCCGCCCCGGCGACGTCGTGGTGGTGGCCGGGAAGGGCCACGAGACGACCCAGGTCGTCGGCGACCAGGTCCTCGACTTCGACGATCGCGAGGTCTGCCGGCAGGCGCTCCGGCGGCGGCGGGAGGTGGCCGGGTGGTAGCCCTGCTCCTCGCCGCGGGCCTCGCCATGCTGACCTCGCTCGTCGGCACCCGCTTCCTGATCCGGTGGCTGATCCTCCGCAAGGTCGGTCAGCCGATCCACGAGGACGTGCCCGAGGGCCACACGGTCAAGGCCGGGACGCCCACGATGGGCGGCATCGCCATCGTCGGGGCGTGCGTGGTCGGCTACCTCGCCGCCCACGTCCGCAGCGGCCTGCTGTTCACCCGCACCGGGCTGCTCGTCGTGGCGGCCATCGCCGGCGCCGGCGCGGTCGGCCTCCTCGACGACTGGATCAAGGTCAGCAACGAGCGCAACCTCGGCCTCTCGAAGGGCGCGAAGACGGCCGGCCTGCTCGTCGTCGCCGTCGGCTTCGCCTTGGCCGTCGTCCTCTGGACGGAGGCGCACACGACGCTGTCGTTCACCCGCTTCGACCGCCCGGGCTGGGAGCTGGGCGAGGGCGGGTGGGTCGTCTGGGCCGTGCTGCTCATCTACGCGACCACCAACGGCGTGAACCTGAGCGACGGCCTCGACGGCCTCGCCGCCGGGAGCGCCATCTTCGTGTTCTCCTGCCTCACCGTCATCGGGTTCTGGGCGTTCCGGTACCCCGAGACCTACCAGGTGGCCCACGCCCTCGACCTCGCCGTCGTCGCTGCCGCGATGGTCGGCGCGTGTGCCGGGTTCCTCTGGTGGAACGCGGCCCCCGCCCGGATCTTCATGGGCGACACCGGGTCGCTGGCCATCGGCGCCGCGGTGGCCACCCTCGTGCTGACCCTCAACGTGCAGCTGCTGCTGCCGATCCTCGGGGCCCTCTACGTCGCGGAGTCGCTGTCGGTGATCCTCCAGGTCGGCTCCTTCCGGCTCTTCAAGCGCCGGATCTTCCGCATGGCGCCCATCCACCACCACTTCGAGCTGGGCGGCTGGCCCGAGACCACCGTGATCATCCGGTTCTGGCTGCTCGCCGGCTCCGCCGCCGCCCTGGGCCTCGGCCTCTTCTACGCGGACTTCATCGGCACCGGAGGGCTCGACTGACCGATGGCCGTGCGCTGCTGCCACGACCGCTCCAGGTTCCCCCACTCGATCCCTGCCGTGGGGGAGGCTGGAGGCGTGCTGACCGACGCTGACCCGCGCCTGCCCGTCGAGGGGGCGCCATGAGCCGCCGCTCGGTCGACGACGACGTCTGGGCGTCCCGCCGGCGCCACCCCACGGCCCGGCCGGTCCCCCCGCCGCGGCCGTCATCCACCTTCGTGGGCCTGCTCGTGGTGCTGATCGCCCTCAACCTGCTCGGCCTCGTCATGGTGCTGTCGGCCTCCTCGGTGAGCGCGCTCGACACCTACGGGTCGTCCTGGTACGTCGTCATGCGCCAGGGGCTCTGGATGGCGCTCGGCCTCGTCGGCTGCGCCGTCGTGATGCGGGTCGACTACCACCGCTGGCGGCGCCTGGCCACGCCCGCCCTCGCCGTCTCGGGCGTCCTGCTCGCGCTCGTGCTCGTCCCCGGGATCGGCACGAGCGCCAACGGCGCCACCCGCTGGCTCGGGGCCGGGCCCCTCACCTTCCAGCCGTCGGAGCTGGCCAAGCTCACCGTCCTCGTCTTCGTGGCCGACCTGCTCGCTCGCCGGGCGGCCTGGATGGGCGACGTCCGCGTGACGCTCGTGCCCGTGCTCGTGGTGTTCGGCACGTTCGCCGGGCTCCTCATGCTGCAGCCCAACCTCGGCACCACGCTCGTGCTCGGCTCGATCGTCCTCGCCGTCCTCTACGTGGCCGGCACGCCGCTGCTGCCGCTCGCCGGGCTGAGCGCCGTCGGGGCCGCCGCCGCCACGGTCCTCGCACTCGCCGCGCCCTACCGTCGGGCCCGGGTCATGGCCTTCCTCGATCCCTGGAAGGACTACCAGGACACCGGCTACCAGACGATCCAGTCCCTCGTCGGGCTCGCCTCGGGCGGGATCACGGGCACCGGGCTCGGTCAGAGCCGAGCCAAGTGGGGCTTCCTGCCCTACGCCCACACCGACTTCATCTTCGCCATCATCGGGGAGGAGCTCGGGCTCGTGGGCGCGCTCAGCGTCGTCGCGCTGATCGTCGCGCTGTGCATCCTCGGCGCCCGGGCCGCCCTCCTGGCCCCGGACCGCTTCGGCATGCTGCTGGCCGCCGGCATCACCGCCTGGTTCGGGGTGCAGGCCTTCGTGAACATCGGCGCCGTCATCGGGATCCTGCCGATCACCGGCGTGCCGCTGCCGTTCGTGTCCTACGGCGGCACGTCGCTGATGATCAACCTCGTCGCGGCGGGGCTCCTGCTGAACGTCGCCCGGCAGGGTCGGCGCCGCGCCGCCGCCCGGCCCGCGCTGGCGGGCGGCGGGGCCCGATGACCGCCCCAGAGCGGGCGTTCGCCATCGTCACCGGAGGGGGCACCGCCGGCCACGTCCTGCCCGCGCTGGCCGTGGCCGAGGCGCTCGTGGCCGCCGGGCACCCCCGCAGCAGCATCCACTACGTCGGCAGCGAGCGGGGCATCGAGGTCCGGCTCGTGCCACCCACCGGCTTCCCGCTCGTGCTGCTCCCCGGGCGGGGCATCCAGCGGCGCCTCACGCTCGCCAACGTCGCCGCGGCGTGGGGCCTCCTGCGGGCTGCGCTCCAGGCGCTCGTCCTCGTGCGTCGCCTGCGGCCGCGGGTGGTCGTCGCCGTCGGCGGGTACGCGAGCGTCGCCGTGGGCCTCGCCGCCGTCGCCTGGCGGGTCCCGCTGATCGTGGCCGAGCAGAACGCGGCCCCCGGTGCCGCCAACCGGCTCCTGGCCCGCTTCGCCCGGGCCAGCGCGGTCAGCTTCGAGGGCACCCCGCTGCCGCACGCCGTGGTCACCGGCAACCCGGTGCGGACCGAGATCAGCGCCATCGACCCCGAGCGCGACCGGCCCCGGGCCCGTGCCGCGCTCGGGGTGGGGGAGGGACGACGCCTCGTCCTCGTGTTCGGCGGCTCCCTCGGCGCGCTGCGCATCAACCAGGCCGTGCTGGACGCGCTGCCGGCCTGGCGCGATCGGGACGACCTCGCGATCCACCACGTCGTCGGCGACCGCGACTGGGAGGCGATCTCCGCCGCGGTGCCCGAGGACCTCGGCTCGCTCCAGTACCGGGCCGTGCGCTACGAGGACGACATGCCGACCGCCCTCGCCGCCGCCGACCTGGCCGTGTGCCGCGCCGGGTCCGGCACCTGCTTCGAGCTGGCCGCCGTGGGCCTGCCCGCGGTGCTCGTGCCCTCCCCGCACGTCACCGCCGACCAGCAGACGGCCAACGCCCGGCGCCTCGTCGAGGCCGGGGCGGCCCGGCTCGTCCCCGACGCCGAGCTCGACGGGCCCCGCCTCGTCGCCGAGGTCGACGCGCTGCTCGGCGACGACGCCGCCCGGACGGCGATGGCCGAGGCCGCCCGCCGCTGGGCCCGCCCCGACGCGGCCCAGCGCATCGCCGCCCTCGCCCTGGAGCACGCCCGTGGCTGAGCTCGAGCCGCTCGACCTCGCGGCGCCCCGCCGGATCCACATCACCAACGCCGGCGGGGCCGGGATGAGCGCGATCGCGGTCCTGCTCGCCCAGATGGGGCACGCCGTGACCGGCCACGAGCCGAACCCCGCGTCGCCGTTCCTGGCTCGCCTCCGCGACCTCGGCGTCGCCGTGAGCTCGGACCCCGCCGGTGCGCTGGGCGCCACCGGAGCCGACGGGCTCGACGCCGTCGTCACCTCCACCGCCACGCCGGCCGACCACCCCGACGTCGTCGCCGCCCGTGCCGCAGGGGTGCCCGTGGTGCACCGGAAGGTGGCGCTCGCCGCCCTCTGCGCCCGGCGCACCGTGGCCGCCGTCGCCGGGACCCACGGCAAGACCACCACCTCGGCGCTGCTGGCCACCATCCTCCACGGCGCCGGCCGCCGGCCCGGGTGGATCGTCGGCGCCAAGGTCGCCGGGCTGGGCTGCGCTGCGGAGTGGGGCGGCGACGGCCCGCTCGTGGTCGAGGCCGACGAGAGCGACGGCACCTTCCTCGCCGTCGAGGCGGACGCCGCCGTGGTCACCAACGTCGAGGCCGACCACCTCGAGCACTGGGGCGACGAGGCTCGGCTCCGGGCCGGCTTCGAGCAGTTCGTCGCTGCCCTGCCGGGGCCGGCCGTGCTCTGCCTCGACGACCCCGGCGCCGCCACGCTCGTCCCCGCCGCCGCTGACGCCGTCACCTACGGCACCGACTCCGCCGCCGACTACCGCGCCGTCGACGTCGAGGTCGAGGGCACCGGCGTGCGGTTCACCCTCCTCCACGGCGACGAGCGCCACGGCGTCGTCGTGCCCGCCGCGCCCGGGGTGCACAACGCCCGCAACGCCGCTGGGGCGCTCGCCCTCGCCCACCGCCTCGGCGTGCCGCTGGCCGAGGGCGCATCCGCCCTGGCCGGCTTCCGCGGGGTGGCCCGCCGCTTCGAGCTGCGGGGCGAGGCCGGTGGCGTGGTGTTCGTCGACAGCTACGACCACCTGCCCACCGAGATCGCCGCCGCGCTGGCCGCCGCTCGAGCCGGGGGGTGGCTGCGGGTCGTCGCCTGCTTCCAGCCGCACCGCTACAGCCGGACCGCCGCGCTCGGCGCCACCTTCGCCCACGCCTTCGTCGACGCCGACCGGCTCGTCGTCACCGACGTCTACCCGGCGGGGGAGCCGCCGCGGCCGGGCGTCACCGGAAAGCTGGTCGTCGACGCCGTCCTCGACGCCCACCCGTGGGCCGAGGTGGCCTGGATCCCGGACCTGGACGACGTGGTCACCTACCTGCGCAGCGTCCTGCGCCCCGGCGACCTGTGCCTGACCCTCGGCGCCGGCGACCTCACCGAGCTGCCGGATCGGCTCATCGCCGCCCTCGCGGAGCGGGACCGGTGAGCGCGCCCGACGTCATCGAGGCGGCGGCTGCGATCCTCGGCGACCGCGCCCGCCGAGACGAGCCGCTCGGGCCGAGGACGACCTACCGGGTGGGCGGCCCCGCGGCCCTCTTCGTGACCGTGGAGGACGAGGGCGACATCGCCGCCGTCACGGCTGCGGTGCGCGAGACGGGCATCGAGGTGCTCGTGATCGGCAAGGGGTCGAACCTGCTCGTCGCCGACGAGGGCTTCGACGGGCTCGCCATCACCCTGGCCGGCCGGTACCTCGAGGTCGAGATCGCCGGCACGCGGGTGCGAGCCGGCGGCGCGGCGCCGCTGCCGGTGGTCGCCCGCCGCACGGCGGCTGCGGGCCTCACCGGCTTCGAGTGGGCCGTCGGCGTGCCGGGCACGATCGGCGGAGCGGTGCGGATGAACGCTGGCGGGCACGGCTCGGACATGGCTGCGTCCCTGCGCAGGGTCCGCGTCGTGGACCTGCGCACGGGCGAGGATGGGACCGTGGCCGCCGCCGACCTCGCCCTCGGCTACCGGCGCTCCGCGCTGGCTCCCCACCAGCTCGTGGTGGAGGCCGAGCTGGCGCTCGCCCCGGGGGACCCGGACGAGGGCGCACGGCTCATCTCCGAGATCGTGGCCTGGCGGCGGGCCAACCAGCCCGGCGGCGCCAACGCTGGGTCGGTCTTCACCAACCCGCCCGGGGACTCCGCCGGTCGCCTCATCGACCTGGCCGGGGCGAAGGGGCTGCGCATCGGCACCGCCCAGGTGTCGCCCAAGCACGCCAACTTCATCCAGGCCGACGAGGGGGGACGGGCCGCCGACGTGTACGCGCTCATGCGGGCCGTCCAGGAGCGGGTCGTGGCCGCCACGGGGATCCGCCTCCACCCGGAGACCCACCTCGTCGGCTTCCCGCCCCTCGACCCTGAACCTGACCCTCGACCTGAGGTCGACGGTCGATGAGCGGCCCCTCCACGCTCGAGCGCCCGCCGGAGGTGGTGATCGACCCCCGCATCCGGGCTCGCCGGATCGAGGTCCGCCGCCACGAGGGGCGCCGCCGGCTCGGTCGCCTCGTCGAGGCCGCCCTCGTCGTCGCCGTCGCGCTGTGCTTCGTCGGCGCGCTCTTCACCCCGCTGCTCGACGTCGACCGGATCACCGTCAGCGGCGGCGACCCGGGCCGAGCGGAGCAGGTCGTCGCCGCCGCCGGCGTCGACCTCGGCACGCCGCTCGTGTCCATCGACCTGCGGGCCGTGGGGGAGCGGGTGGTGGCCCTGCCCTGGGTGGCCGAGGTCGAGGTGCACCGCACCGTCGGCGGCTCGATCGACCTGGCGGTCACGGAGCGCCGGCCCGTCGCCACCGTCGTCGGGCCGGACGGGCCCATGGCCGTCGATGCCGAGGGCCGGGTGCTCGGCCCCGCCGACGGTGCGGCCGAGCTGCCGCAGCTCGAGGGCGTGGACCCGGTCGCCCCGGGCGAGTTCCTGCCGGCGTCGACCCTCGACGCGCTCGCCGTGGCTGCCGAGCTCGGGGCCTCGCTGCCCGGCACCGTCACCGCCCTCGACCCCGCCGAGCTCGTCGGCACCCTGGCCCTCGGGGGCCGCGTCCGCTTCGGTGGACCGGAGCGCCTCGAGGCCAAGCTGCGGTCGCTCACCACCGTCTTGGCCCAGGTGGACCTCACCTGCCTGGACACGATCGACCTGCGCCTGCCCGGCAGCCCGGTGTTGACCCGGGAGGAAGGATGCCCGTAGCGTTCTCCACCCACCCGCGAGGTAGAGGCGTCCTCCACCTCGACTCGACCTTCAGGCTGGGCGCGCTGCCAGCGCCCAGCTCCTCGCGCATCTCGTGCAACCCCTCGTGGAGGTAATGCCAGCCATGGTCGCCAACCCACAGAACTACCTCGCGGTCATCAAGGTCGTCGGCATCGGCGGCGGGGGCGTCAACGCGGTCAACCGCATGATCGATGCGGGCCTGAAGGGCGTGGAGTTCATCGCGGTGAACACCGACGCCCAGGCGCTGCTCATGAGCGACGCCGACGTCAAGCTCGACATCGGCCGGGACCTCACCCGCGGCCTCGGCGCCGGCTCCGACCCCGAGGTGGGGCGCCAGGCGGCCGAGGAGCACCGCGAGGAGATCGAGGAGGTCCTGAAGGGCGCCGACATGGTGTTCATCACCGCCGGCGAGGGCGGCGGCACCGGCACCGGCGGTGCTCCGGTGGTGGCGGAGATCGCGAAGAGCCAGGGCGCGCTCACGATCGGCGTGGTCACCCGGCCGTTCGCCTTCGAGGGCCGGCGCCGCTCGGTGCAGGCCGAGCAGGGCATCCAGCGACTCAAGGAGAAGGTCGACACCCTCATCGTCATCCCGAACGACCGGCTCATCACCGTGTCGAACGACAAGACGTCGATGCTCAACGCCTTCAAGATGGCCGACGAGGTCCTCCTCCAGGGCGTGCAGGGCATCACCGACCTCATCACCACGCCGGGTCTCATCAACACCGACTTCGCGGACGTGAAGATGATCATGAGCAACGCCGGCTCGGCGCTCATGGGCATCGGCTACGCGTCCGGCGAGGGCCGTGCGCTCAACGCCGCTCGCGGCGCGATCTCGAGCCCGCTGCTCGAGGCCTCGATCGAGGGCGCCCGGGGCATCCTCCTCACGATCGCCGGCGGCAGCGACCTCGGCCTCTTCGAGGTGAACGAGGCCGCCGAGGTGATCCACGGCGTCGCCCACCCCGACGCCAACATCATCTTCGGCACGGTCATCGACGACGACATGGGCGACGAGGTCCGCGTCACGGTCATCGCCGCCGGCTTCGACCGCTGGGACGACAAGCGCCCCCTCGACGAGGGTGCGGTGCCGAGCGCGGCGGCCAGCGTGTTCGGCGACGACGCCGACGAGGACGACCTCGGGCTCGAGGGCGACGACGACTTCGACGTGCCCTCGTTCCTGAAGTAGCCATCTCGCCCGTGCTCGCCCGACCCGTCGGAGGGCAGCGGTGAGCGTGACGGCCGAGGAGGTGGGGCCACGGCTCGAGGCCGTGCGCGCCCGCATCGCCGCCGCGGGCGGCGACCTCGATCGCGTCCGCATCGTGGCCGTCACCAAGGGCCAGCCGCCGGAGGCGGCGGCGACCGCGCTCGCGCTCGGCCTCCTCGACCTGGGCGAGAGCTACGCCCAGGAGCTGGTCCCGAAGGCGGCCGCCCTCGCCGGCCGCGGCGCCCGCTGGCACTTCGTGGGGCGCCTGCAGCGCAACAAGGTGCGCCTCGTCGCCCCCCACGTCCACCTGTGGCAGTCGGTGGACCGCCTGCCGCTCGCCGCTGAGGTGGCCCGTCGGGCGCCGGGGGCTCGCGTGCTCGTCCAGGTGAACGCGTCCGGCGTCGAGCACCAGGGCGGCTGCCCGCCGGCGGAGGTCCCGACCCTCGTCGATCGGTGCCGAGACCTGGGCCTCGCCGTCGAGGGCCTCATGGCGATCGGCCCGCAGGGGACCGACGCCGAGGTGCGGGCCGCCTTCCGGCGCGTGCGCGAGCTCGCCGACCGGCTCGACCTGCCGGAGCGGTCGATGGGCATGAGCGGCGACCTCGAGCAGGCCGTGGCCGAGGGAGCGACGATCGTGCGGATCGGGACCGCGCTGTTCGGTCCCCGCCGTCCGGATCGCTCCGTGGGAAAGTAGGGTTCGATGTCCAGGAGGAGACGCGGATGACTTCGATGCTGCGTAGGGCGATGCTCTACCTGGGCCTCGGCCCGGACGAGGAGTACGACGACTACGACGAGCTCGATGAGCCGCGCCCGGCGCCGAGCCGGCCGGCTGCCAGCCGCTACCCGGCCGCGGCCACCCCGCCCCCGCGGGAGCCCGAGCCGGAGCCCGACGTCGGCGGGCCCACCAGCTCGGTCCGCACGATCGGCACGGTCCGGCCCCAGCCGTCCGTCGAGGGCGACCCCGCCGCCCGGCCCCGCACCGCCGTGGTGCGGCCCCTCCAGCCCGTCGCCTCCGCCAAGCCCCACGTCGTGGCCCCCACCTCCTTCAACCACGCGCAGGAGGTCGGCGACAAGCTGAAGGCCAACCTGCCGGTCATCATCAACCTCCAGAACGTGGACCGCGACCTGTCCCGCCGCATCATCGACTTCGCCTCTGGCCTCTGCTACGGCGTGGGCGGCACGATGGAGCGCGTCGCCAACCAGGTCTTCCTGCTCACCCCCTCCAACGTCGAGGTGTCCGCCGAAGAGCGGCGTCGCCTCGAGGAGCACGGCTACGAGGGCTGACACCGCTCCTTGGACCTGATCTGCGCGCTCCTCGGCATCTACTCCTGGATCATCTTCGCCCGCATCATCCTGTCGTGGGTGCGGGTGGAGCCCGGGACCGGCCTCGCCAGCGTGGCCTCGTTCGTCTACAGCATCACCGAGCCGGTGCTGGGTCCGATCCGATCGGTCGTACCACCGATGCGGATGGGCATGGCGGCGCTCGACCTGTCGCCGCTCATCGTGTTCGTCGTGATCATCATCATCTGCTGACCCGGCCCGGCCGCCGCTCAGCACGCCGTCTCCGGCTCCTCAGGCCCCTCCCTGGCTCGCCGCCGACGCGTGGCTACCATCGGTGCATGGACGTGACACCGCAGCTGCTCCACGACGTCGAGTTCCGAGAGGCGAAGCGCGGGTACAACATGCAGGAGGTCGACGACTTCCTGGAGCGGATCGCCGTCGGCGTCGAGCGCCAGGAGGCGCAGCTGCGAGAGGCCCAGCAGCGGGTCGAGGCCCTCGAGGCCCGGCTCGCCGAGGCCGAGCGCCGCGCGGCCGAGGCAGAGGAGCGAGCCAGCTCCACCGCCGAGGCCGACGAGACCCTGAAGCGCACCCTCGTGCTCGCCCAGCGCACGGCGGACGCGGCGATCCGCGAGGCGAAGGAGGAGGCCGAGCGGACGCTGGCCGGCGCGCGCGAGCAGGCGTCGCGCCTCCTCGCCGAGGCCCAGGAGGCGTCGGCGCGCGCCCGCGCGGAGGCCGAGGACGAGGCCCGTCGCGCCCACGAGGACGCGCGCGCCCGGGTGCTGGCCGAGATGGCTGAGCTCGAAGCCCGTCGCGACGCGCTCCGCAGCGACGTCGAGTCCCTCGAGGGGCACCTCGAGCGCCGCCGATCGGCGATCGCCCGGGCCGCCGACGAGCTGCGGACCCTGCTCGAGGACCCGGACGCGCTCGGCGAGCTGCCGCTGCCCGAGCTGCAGGTCGGCGACGCGCCCCGCTCGGCGCCCGAGCCCGAGGCGGCGCCGGCGCCGCGCCCGCCGCTCGTGGCACCGCCGCTCGAGCAGGTGGAGGCGGCGGCACCCGCCGAGGCCGAGCCCGCCGCGTCCGAGTGGACGCCCGACGATGCCGCCTGGCCAGCGGAGGCCCCCGCCGAGGAGGCCCCGGCCGCCGAGGAGGCGGAGCCGGCCACCCAGCCCGTGGACGTGCTCGCCGATCCCGCCGAGGACGACGACGACGCCTACCTGCGCGAGCTGCGCAAGGCGATGACCGACGACGCACCGCTCGGCCCCCGCGACGAGGACTTCGCGCCGCAGCCGGAGGGCAGCCTCTTCGAGGGCAGCGACCAGCCGCGCTCGCGGTTCGGCCGCCGCCGCTGAGCAGGGCCGGGGGCCTCGCCGGTCGAATTGATCCCGGCCCGTCCAATCCCTCCCGGCGGAGGAGGCCTGCGTAATGTGGGCCACCCTGTCAACGACCCGAAAGGGTGATCTGCCTGTGCTGGTCCTGCTGAGCTTCGCCCTCGTCCTCGTGGCGACCGTGCTGCTGGTGCTCGGTCTCATGAGCGACGACGGCCTGCTGCTCATCTACCTCTCGATCGGCAGCAGCCTGGCCGCGGCCGTCGTCCTGCTCGTGGCGCTGCGCCTCAACCGACCCCGTGGCGCCCTCGCCACCGAGGGCCCGGCCTCGCTCCTGCCCGAGCCGGAGCCCGAGCGCGAGCTGGCGCTCGTCGGCGCCGCCGCCACCGTGGTCGACGCCCCCGCTCCGGGGGCCCCGGCCGCGGAGGGCCCCGCCGAGGCGGCACCGTCGGTCGAGGACCGGGAGTGGCAGGCCCGGGACCAGGACGCCTTCGCCACGGCGGCGCCCGCCGAGGTCGACGACGACTGGGAGGAGGAGGTCGAGTTCCCGATCGCGGACTACGACACCCTCACCGCCGCACAGATCCTCCCGCTGCTGCCCCAGCTGTACGTCGACGAGATCGACGTGGTCGAGGAGCGGGAGCGGGCCACCAAGGCCCGCCCGGAGATCCTCGACCGCCTGGCCGAGCTGCGCCGCACCGGCACCGAGGTCGATCCGCTCCCCGACGCCGGCGCGGCCGCTCCCGCCGAGCCGCCGTTCCCGATCGAGGACTACGAGTCGCTCGCCGCGGCCCAGATCCGCCCGCTCCTCGACGACCTGGACGAGGACGAGCTCGTGCAGGTCCGCGACAAGGAGATGTCGCTCGGCCGGCGCCAGAGCCTCATCGACGAGATCGACGCCCGCCTGGCCAGCCGGCGGGGTCCGGCGGGGCCGTCGACCGGACTCGGCTCGCTCGCCGGAGCGACGACCGCACTGGGCGGGTCCGCCGCCGAGCCGTCGCCGCCCGCCGGTGACGCCCCCGCGACGCCCTCGACGTCGGCCCCGGCCGCCGAGCCTCCGACCGCGGCGGCGCCCGCCGCGCCGACCGCTCCGACGCCGACCACCGAGACCACGGCCGCCGGCGAGCCGGCGGCGGCGACCGCCGACGCGGCGGCGAGCGCTGCCGAGACGCCGACGGTCGAGGCCGCACCGGCGGCGTCGACCACGGAGGAGGCACCGGCGACGACGCCCGCGACGCGCGCGACCACCAAGACGGCCACCGCGGCGACGAAGGCGGCGGCGACCAAGGCCACGGCCGCGAAGCGCTCGGCGACCAGCACGACCAAGAAGGCCACCGCCAAGAAGGCCACCACGGCGGCGAAGAAGACGGCGACCAAGAAGGCGACGGCGACGAAGGCGACCGCCGCCAAGAAGGCCAGCACCGCCAAGAAGGCCAGCACCGCCAAGAAGGCCACCGCGACGACGAAGGCGACCGCCAAGAAGACTGCCGCCTCGGCGACCAAGAGGGCGGCGGCGACGAAGGCGACCGCCGCCAAGAAGACCGCGACCAAGAAGGCCGCTGCCAAGAAGACGGCAGCCACGAAGGCCACCACGACCAAGGCGGCCGCCAAGAAGACGGCGGCGAAGAAGTCGACCGGCCGGTCCTGAGCCGACCGCCCGGCCCCGCCCGGATGCGGGCGGGGCCGCGTCGCGCCGTGGCTAGGCCCGGTGCAGCGCCACGGTCATCTCGTGGTCGTCGAGGACCAGCGACCGGGCCCCGTCGGTGGGCGGCGCCAGCTCGAAGCGGGTGGCCAGGACCTCGCCGGCGATCCAGTCCCGGTGCACGGCGACGGCGTCGAGCACGGACGGCGGTCCGTCGAGCGTCACCTCGATCCGGTCGGCGATCTCGAAGCCGAGCTCCTTGCGGAGGTCGTTGAGGGCCCGGACGAGCTCGCGAGCCGTGCCCTCGCGCCGCAGGTCGTCGTCGAGCTCGAGGTCGAGCGCGACCGCCCAGCCGCCGTCCTCGGCGAGCGCGAAGGCCTCGTGGCGGGTGGCCCGCAGCTCGACGTCGTCCGGGCCGAGCCGGTGCCCGGCCACCTCGATCCAGCCCTCGGCCTCCAGCTGGCGCTGGAGGGCGGAGCCGTCGGCGCTGGCCAGGGCCTGCTTGACCTCGTTGATCGCCGGGCCGAGCCGGGGGCCGAGGACCCGGAAGTTGGGGACCACGGTCCACGACAGCAGGCCCGAGAGCGTGTCGACGTCCTCGAGCACCTTGACGTTGAGCTCGGCCGCGATCTCGTCGGCCACCTCCGCCGGGAGCGAGGTGCCCGGGTGCAGGAGCAGCGCCCGGCGCAGCGGCTGGCGGACCTTGACCTTGGCGTCGGTGCGGGCGGCTCGCCCGAGCGCGACGATCCGGCGGGCCGCTGCCATCGCCTCGGCCAGCTCCGGGTCCCGCCACCCGTTCGGCACCGGCCAGTCGGCGAGGTGCACCGAGGTGCTGCCGGTCAGCGAGGTGTGGAGCTCGTCGGCCAGGAACGGGCAGTAGGGGGCCAGCAGCTCGGCGGTGACGACGAGGCACCGGTGGAGGGTGGCGTGGGCCGTCGGGTCCGAGCTCTTCCAGAACCGAGGTCGGCTGCGGCGCACGTACCAGTTCGACAGGTCGTCGATGAACCGGGCCAGGCGGGTGGCGCCGGCGAGCGCGTCGAAGCCCTCGAGCGCCTCGGTCACCGCGGCGATCGTGTCGTCGAGCTCGGAGAGGATCCACCGGTCGAGGACGTGCTCGGGCTGGAGCGGGGCGTCGCCGGGCTCCCAGCCGTCGAGGTCCGCGTAGGTCGCGTGGAACGAGAACACGTTCCAGAGCGTCACCAGCGTCTGGCGCGTGGTCTCCCGGATGCCCTCCTCGTAGACCCGTCGAGGCGCCCACGGCTGGCCGGCGGCGAAGAAGTACCAGCGGAGCGCGTCGGCGCCGAAGGCGTCGAAGATCTGCCACGGGTCGATCACGTTGCCCCGCGACTTCGACATCTTCTGGCCCTGCTCGTCCACGATGTGCCCGAGGCACACCACGTTGCGGTAGGGGGTCTGGTCGAACACCAGCGTGTTCACCGCCAGCAGCGAGTAGAACCAGCCACGCGTCTGGTCGATGGCCTCGCAGATGTAGTCGGCCGGGAACGAGCGCTCGAAGGCGCCGTCGCCGGCGAAGGGGTAGTGGTGCTGGGCGGAGGGCATGGACCCCGAGTCGAACCAGGCGTCGAGCACGGGCGGCAGCCGGCGCGACGTCTCGCCGCAGCTCGGGCAGGGGAAGGTGACCTCGTCCACGTACGGGCGGTGCAGGTCGAGGTCGCTCAGGTCCCGGCCGGAGCGCTCGGACAGCTCGGCCACCGACCCGATGCAGGTGTCGTGCCCGCAGGCGGTGCACCGCCAGATCGGCAGCGGCGTGCCCCAGTAGCGGTCGCGAGACAGCGCCCAGTCCACGTTGTTCTCGAGCCACTTGCCGAAGCGGCCGTGCTTGATGTGCTCGGGGTGCCAGCCGATCGTCTCGTTCTGGGCGAGCAGCTGCTCGCGGCGCTCGGACGTGCGGGCGAACCACGAGGTCTTGGCCCAGTAGATGAGCGGGGTGCCGCACCGCCAGCAGTGCGGGTAGGAGTGCTCGTACGCCTCCTCGGCGACGAGCAGGCCCCGCGCGGCCAGGTCCTCGATGATCTCGCGGTCGGCGTCCTTCACGAAGCGGCCCTGGAAGCGGGGGACGCTGGCGTCGAACTCGCCGCTCGCGTCGACCGGGTTGAGGGTGGGGAGGCCCTCGGCCCGGCCCACCTGGGCGTCCTCCTCGCCGAAGGCGGGCGCGATGTGGACGATGCCCGAGCCGTCGTCGTCGGACACGTAGTCGGCGGCCACGATCCGCCACGGGTCACCGCCGTCGGCTTCCAGGAACCCGAAGGGACGCTCGTAGCGCCAGCCCACGAGGTCGGTGCCGGTCCAGCGCTCGAGGACCTCCGCGTCCGGGTAGCGCCGGGCCGCGGCCGAGGCACCGAGCACGAGGTCCGCCCCGCCGGCGGGGTCGGCGATGCGCACGTAGGCCAGCTCGGGCCCGACGGCGGCGGCCACGTTGGAGATCAGGGTCCAGGGGGTGGTGGTCCACACGAGCAGGTGGGCACCGGCAGCCGGGCCGCTCACCAGCGGGAAGCGGACGTAGATCGACGGGTCGACGACGTCCTTGTACCCCTGCGCCACCTCGTGGGAGGACAGGGCGGTGCCGCAGCGGGCGCAGTAGGGGCTCACCCGGTGGCCCTCGTAGAGGAGGCCCCGGTCCCACATCTGCCGGACGAGCCACCAGACCGACTCGATGTAGTCGTTGTCGAGCGTCCAGTAGGCGTCCTCGGTGTCGATCCACACGCCGGAGCGGGTCGTGAGCGCCGCCCAGTCCTCCACGTAGCCCTTCACGGACTCCCGGCAGCGCTGGTTGAACGCTTCGATGCCGTAGGCCTCGATGTCGCTCTTCGTCGAGAGGCCGAGCTCCTTCTCCACCTCGAGCTCCACCGGCAGGCCGTGGCAGTCCCACCCGCCCTTGCGGGGGACGTCGTGGCCCCGCATCGTCTGGAAGCGGGGGAAGATGTCCTTGAAGACGCGGGCCCAGACGTGGTGGAGGCCGGGCCGGCCGTTGGCGGTGGGCGGGCCCTCGTAGAAGATCCAGGGCTCCGCACCCTTGCGGGATCGGGCGACCTCGGCGACGACGTCGCGCTCGCGCCAGCGGGCGAGCACGCGAGCTTCGAGCGACACGAGGTCCAGGTTCGGGTCGACAGGACCGAGGGGCATCCGGCCAGGGTACGGCATCGCCCCGGGGATCTCGGAAGCGGGATCGGGGAGGGGGTTGCCGTTCTGGGGGGTCGTGCCTACAATGCCGCACCCTTTGGGCGACCAGCGGCCACGCGAGAGGACGATCCGACCCATGGCACCCACGAGCAAGTCGGCCCGAAAGGCCGCGAAGGCGCCAGCCAAGGCCACGCCGGCCAAGGCGGCGAAGCGCGCGGCGAAGGACGCTGACCAGGCCACCACGGCCGCGGCGAAGGCCGAGAAGGCCCCCGCGAAGACGCCGGCCAAGAAGGCCACGAAGGCCGCGACCAAGGCCCCGGCCCGGGTGATCCCGGCCCTCGGCCGGCGACCGGCCGACCCCGACCGCAAGCCGCCGCCCAAGCGCAAGGGCCCGCTCGACAAGTTCCTCACCCAGCAGCTCGCCGCCCTCGAGGCCGAGCGCGAGGTGTACCTCCGCCAGGCTGAGACGCTGCGCGCCGAGGCGGACTCGCTGGTCGACGACCGCGAGCCGGGCGACGTCCAGTTCGACGAGGAGTCGGGCGAGGGCGACACGATCGCCGTTGAGCGCGAGCGGGACCTCACCCTCAGCGCCCAGGCCGCCAACGCCGTGGCCGAGATCGACATCGCCATCGCCAAGATCAAGGACGGCACCTACGGGATCTGCGAGGAGTGCTACTCGCCGATCCCGAAGGAGCGTCTCAAGGC
>Ga0182741_1000575_pt1 | contig 54101 bp, 56 predicted proteins | sample eDN5th37CBELigOP_FD_128874 | JGI IMG/M metagenome (GOLD analysis project Ga0182741, IMG submission 128874) | Enriched Organic Plus compost microbial communities from Emeryville, California, USA - eDNA 5th pass 37_C BE-Lig OP (version 2) (version 2) ... | reverse complement strand
GCCGACTGCCAGCTTGTGCTGGCGACCACGGCGCGGGAGCGGGACATAGTGCGCGAAATCCTCACCCCCGAGGAGGCCGGGCGGCGGCTGCGCGCGGCGGCGCAGGAAGGCGTCCGGACCGCCATCCTGTTCGGGGGCGAGCGCGCCGGCCTCTCCAACGAGGAGATGGACCTGGCCGACGCCGCCATCACCATCCCCACTGCCGCGTTCGCCTCGCTCAACCTAGCCCAGGCGGTGCTGCTGATCGGCTATGAATGGCTGAAATCCGCCGACGCCACCCCGCCCAGCCGCACCCGCAGCACCATCGCCAAGCCTGCGACGCGGGAAGAACTGACCGGCCTGTTCGGCCATCTGGAGCGCGAGCTGGACGCGGCCGGTTTCCTCTATCCGCCGGAAAAAAGGGAAACCATGGTGCGCAACATGCGCGCCATGCTGCTAAGATCGCATCTGAGCGACCAGGAAGTACGCACCATAAGGGGCATGATCGTGGCCCTGGTGCGCAACAAATATCGAGGACAGGCGTGAGCTTCCTTCCCCATATCGGCCTTGCCCTGGTGGCGCTGGCGGCGGCGGCCTTCGTCGTCTGGCCGCTGTGGAAGAGCGGCGAAAACCGCAAGGCCAAGGCGCTGCTGGCGGGCGCGGTGGCGCTGTTCGTGCTGGGGATCGGCATCGGCGTCTATTGGTCGGTGGGCCAGCCGCATCTGGCGCTGCGCGCGGCCAAGGGCGTGGAGAGCGGCGAGCTTGGGGCGCTGACGCCGCTGCTGATCGAGCGGGTGCGCGCGAACCCGGACGATGAGCAGGCCTGGCTCTACCTGGCGCGCATCTACATCACCGCGGGCGATGCGCGGCAGGCGGGCGCGGCGCTGGGCAAGGCCATCGCCGTGGGCAGGAAGCGCGGCAGCGAGAATGCCAATCTCTATGCCGCCCATGGCGAATTGCTGGCCCAGGCCGAAGGCGGGCGCATCGGCGAAGAGGCGCTGCAGTCGTTCCAGGCGGCGCTCAGGCTCGACCCCAAGAACGCCCCTGCGCGCTATTATCTGGGCCTGGCGGCGCAGCAAAAGGGCGACGCCAAGGCCGCCGCCGCCTACTGGCAGGCGCTGATGGCCGACATTCCGGCGAATGCGCCGCTGCGCGCCGAACTGGTGGACCGCCTGGCCTCGCTGGGCATGGCGACGCCGCGCGTGGCGGGCGAAGGCGGCGCGCCCGACATTCATGCCATGGTGACGGGCCTGGCTGAGCGGCTGAAGAAGGCGCCCAACGATCCGGCGGGCTGGCAACGGCTGATCCGCGCCTATTCGGTGCTGGGCGAGACCCAGAAGGCGAAGGAAGCCCTGGCCTCGGCGCGCCGGGCGGCGGGCGACGATGCGGCCGTGAAAGCGGCGCTGGATAGCCAGGCCAGGGAATTGAAACTGGAATAGTTTCAACCGTCATGGCCCGGCTCGTCCGGGCCATCCAGTTTCATTGCCAACTGGATGGCCCGCATGAAGCGGGCCATGACGAATGGGGGTTAGCTGCCGACCTTGCCCTGCCACATGGGCCAGCAGGTGGATTTGCCTTCCGCCTTCTGCTTCGCATAAAGCCGGGTCTGCGCATCGTCGGCGGTGGCGCCGTCCTGATAGGCGGTGCCGCTCTTGCCGCCCGCACACCAGACATAGAATTGATGCGTGCCCGGCGAATAGAAATCGCTGTTGCGGCTGGAGGTGAGGCCCGCCGCCACCGCAACCCCCGCCGCCGCCAGCGCGGCGAAGGCGATCAGGCCCAGACAGATGCGAATGAACTTCATGAGCGTTTGGCTGCGGGTCGTGCGGCCGAAGCCTGACATGGCGGGGCCCCGCGCGCCAAGCTTTATCCGTGTTAAGGCTTTCGCCTCAGCCGCCCGGCTGGGCGATGCGCGCCGCGGTTGCACCGAGTTCCTTCAGCAGCGCCTCGATCGCCCGGGCGGCCGCCTCGACCGCGGCGGCGTCGCGCCCCCGCGCCACCAGATGCACCCCATAGCCGCCATCGCCCCGGTAATAGGGATAGGAGCCGATGGCGGTGGCGGGATGAGCCTTCTGGATCGCCGCCAGGCCTTCGGCCACCGCCCCTTCCGCCACCTCGCCCGCGATGGTGACGGCATGGAGCGGCGCGCCCTGCGGCAGGCGCGGGGCCAGCGCCTCCAGCATCGCCCGCGCGATGGCGGGGATGCCCGCCAGGACGAAGACATTGCCGATCTGGAACCCGGGCGCGGCCGAGACGCTGTTGGGGATCAGCACCGCCCCGTCGGGCGCCCGGGCCATGCGCCGGCGCATGGGGTTGAAATCCTCCCGGCCATAGCGCGCCTCCAGAAGAGCATAGGCTTCGGGGTGATAGCCGATGCCTACCTCGAAAGCCGCCGCCACCGCATCGGCGGTGATGTCGTCATGGGTGGGGCCGATGCCGCCGGTCGTAAAGACGAAGTCGTAGGCCGCCCGCAGCGCGTTGAGGGCGGCGGCGATCTCGCCCGCCGCGTCGCCCACCAGCCGCGCCTCTTTCAAGTCTATCCCCCGCGCCGCCAGGAAGCGGGCGATATAGTTGATGTTGGTGTCCTGGGTGCGGCCGGAGAGGATCTCGTCGCCGATTACCAGCACGGCGGCGGTCCAGCTTTCGCCATTCTTGGGCACAGGCGCGGATTTGTCCATGGCGAAGGAGGGATGTTAAAAGGACGGATACCAGCTTACATGGGTTCTGCGATGACCGTCATTGCCGACAGCGAGATTTTCGACGCCGCGCGCCAGGCGCATTTCGCCGTCGCCCTGCACAAGCCGGAGGATTTCGACGGCATGCGCCGGGCCGGACGGCTGGCCGCCGAGGTGCTGGACATGCTGGTGCCGGAGGTGAAGCCCGGCGTCACCACCGCCCATCTGGACAGGCTGGCCTATGACTATGTCGTGTCCCATGGCGCCATCCCGGCCTGCCTGGGCTATCGCGGCTACCGCCACACCGTCTGCACCTCGATCAACCATGTGGTCTGCCACGGCATCCCCGCCGACAAGCCGCTGCGCGAGGGCGACATCGTCAACATAGACGTCACCGTGATCCTGGACGGCTGGCATGGCGACACCAGCCGCATGTATCCGGTGGGCGAGATCAAGCGCAAGGCCGAGCGGCTGATCGAGATCACCTATGAATCCATGATGCGCGGCATCGCGGTGGTGAGGCCCGGCGCCACCACCGGCGATATCGGCCACGCCATCCAGGCTTATGCCGAAGGCCAGGAGAAATGCGCCGTGGTGCGCGATTTCTGCGGCCATGGCCTGGGCCGCATCTTCCATTCCCTGCCCAACATCGTGCATTTCGGCAAGCCGGGCGGCGGCATGGCGCTGAAGCCGGGCATGTTCTTCACCATCGAGCCCATGATCAATCTGGGCGGCTATGGCGTGAAGGTGCTGGGCGACGGCTGGACCGCGGTGACGCGCGACCGCTCGCTCTCGGCCCAGTTCGAGCATTCGGTGGGCGTCACCGAGAACGGCGTCGAGATTTTCACCCTGTCCCCCAAAGGCTGGCACAAGCCGCCCTACATTTGACCGCATGACGGCCAAGAACGCTTCCGACCTCAACGACGCGATGGGCGTCTTCACGCCCGCCGAGAATGTCAGCACCCCCTCGCCCCATGCCGGGCACCGCGGGCGGCTGCGGGCGCGCTTCCTCAAGGGCGGGGCCGAGGCCATGCCCGACTATGAATTGCTGGAGCTGACGCTGTTCGCCGCGCTGCCGCGCAAGGACACCAAGCCGCTGGCTAAGGCGCTGCTGGCGCGCTTCGGCAGCTTCGCCGAGGTGATCGCCGCCCCGCGCGAGCGTCTGATGGAGGTCGCGGGCGTGGGCGAGGCCGTGGCGGCGCATCTGAAGATCGTGGAGGCCGCCGCCCACCGCCTGGCCAGGACCAAGGTGATCGGGCGGCCGGCGCTATCCTCCTGGGCGGCGCTGCTCGACTATTGCGTGGCGGCGATGGCGCGCGGGGCGAAGGAGGAATTCCGCGTCCTCTTCCTGGACCGCAAGAATGTGCTGATCGCCGACGAGGTGCAGTCGCGCGGCACCATCGACCATACGCCGGTCTATCCGCGCGAGATCGTCAAGCGGGCGCTGGAACTGGGGGCGGCCTCCATCATCCTCTGTCATAACCACCCCTCCGGCGATCCCACCCCGTCCCGGGCCGATATCGACATGACGCGCGACATCGTCTTCGCCGCCAAGGCGCTGGGCATCACCGTGCACGATCACCTGGTGATCGGCCGCAAGGGCCATGTCAGCTTCAAGTCGCTGAATCTCCTGTAGATTTCAGGGGCTTTCGCCGCCCGCCGCTTGGGGCTAGAAGCAGCGCCTAATCTAGTGGTGGCCAGCACATGATCCCGCGTTACGCCCGCGAGCAGATGGTTTCGATCTGGTCGCCGCAGACCAAATTCCGCATCTGGTTCGAGATCGAGGCCCATGCCGCCGACAAGCTGGCCGAGCTGGGCGTGATCCCGAAGGAGGCCGCCGCCCGGGTATGGGAGAAGGGCCGGGACGCCACTTTCGACGTGGACCGCATTGACGAGATCGAGCGCGAGGTCAAACACGACGTCATCGCCTTCCTCACCCATCTGTCGGAGATCGTGGGGCCGGAGGCGCGCTTCGTGCACCAGGGCATGACCAGCTCGGATGTGCTGGACACCTGCCTGAATGTGCAGCTCGCCCGCGCCGCCGACATCCTGATCGCCGATGTGGACGCACTGCTGGCGGCGCTGAAGACGCGCGCCTTTGAATATAAAATGACGCCCACCATCGGGCGCAGCCATGGCATCCACGCCGAGCCCACCACCTTCGGCGTCAAGCTCGCCACTTACTATGCCGAGTTCACCCGCGCCCGCGCCCGGCTGGCGGCGGCGAAGGCGGAGATCGCCACCTGCGCCATCTCCGGCGCGGTGGGCACCTTCGCCAATATCGACCCGGCGGTGGAGGAGCATGTCGCGGCCAAGATGGGCCTTGCGCCCGAGCCGGTCTCGACCCAGGTGATCCCGCGCGACCGCCATGCCGCCTATTTCGCGGCGCTGGGCGTGGTGGCGTCGTCGCTGGAGCGGCTGGCGGTGGAAATCCGCCACCTGCAGCGCACCGAGGTGCTGGAGGCGGAGGAATATTTCTCCCCCGGCCAGAAGGGCTCCTCGGCCATGCCGCACAAGCGCAATCCGGTGCTGACCGAGAATGTCACGGGTCTGGCCCGCATGGTGCGCGCCTATGTCATCCCGGCGATGGAGAATGTGGCGCTGTGGCATGAGCGTGACATCTCCCATTCCTCGGTCGAGCGCTATATCGGCCCCGACGCCACCATCACGCTCGACTTCGCCCTGGCGCGGATGACGGGGGTGGTCGAGAAGCTGGTGGTCTATCCCGAACGGATGCAGCGGAACCTGGACGCCACCCATGGGCTGGTGCACAGCCAGCGCGTGCTCCTGGCGCTGACCCAGGCCGGGGTTTCCCGCGAGGACAGCTACCGGCTGGTGCAGAGGAACGCCATGCGCGCCTGGAACGGAGAAGGCAACCTGCTCGACCTGCTCAAGGCGGACGCCGAGGTGACGCGCGCGCTTCCCCCCGGAAAGCTCGAAGCCATGTTCGACCTGGGCTATCATCTGAAGCAGGTGGATGCGATCTTCAAACGGGTGTTCTCATGAGCCGCGCCGGCACCGAAGCCCTGATCCGCAACTATTACAGCGCCTTCAACGCAGGCGATGTGGCAGGCTTCCTGGAGCTTCTCACCGACGATGTCGTGCATGACATCAACCAGGGCGGCCGCGAAAAGGGCAAGAAGGCCTTCGCCGCCTTCCTGGCCCGGATGAACCGCTGCTACGAAGAGCAGATCACCGAGATCGCGGTGATGGTGAACGAGACCGGCAGCCGCGCCGCCGCCGAGTTCCTGGTGCTGGGCAAGTATCTGAAGGCCGACGAAGGCCTGCCGCCCGCCACCGGCCAGACCTATCGCCTGCCCGCCGGGGCCTTCTTCGAGGTCAGGGACGGCAAGGTGGCGCGCGTCTCGAACTACTACAATCTCCGGGACTGGCTGGGGCAGGTAAGCTGATGCTGACCATCGCGCGGCTTTCCGGGGACGAGATGCGGGCGCGGCTGGACGACCTGGCGCGGCTGCGCATCGCCGTCTTCCGCGCCTGGCCCTATCTCTACAAGGGCACCATGGATCATGAGCGCGAATATCTGCCGCGCTATGCCGAGGCGCGCACCGGCACGCTGGTTGTGGCCAAGGACGGGCAGCAGATCGTGGGCGCCGCCACCGCGCTGGGGCTGGACGAGGAAGGCGATTTCGTGCGCGAGCCTTTCGAGAAGGCGGGCATGGACCTGTCGCGCATCTTCTATTTCGGCGAGTCGGTGCTGCTGCCGCACTATCGCGGCCAGGGGGTAGGGGTGCGCTTCTTCGAGGAGCGCGAGGCCGCCGCGCGCGAACATGGCTACAGGGAAGCGGCCTTCTGCGCCGTGATGCGGCCCGAGAGCCATCCGGCGCGGCCCGCCGACTATGTGCCGCTGGACGGGTTCTGGACCCGGCGCGGCTATGTGCGGCGGCCCGACCTGGTCTCGACCTTCCGCTGGAAGGACATCGGCGATGCGCAGGAAAGCGACAAGCCGATGGTCTATTGGATGAAGACGCTTTGAGGATTGCCCTGGCGCAATACCCCATCGGCCGCTTCGCCGGTTTCGCCGCCTGGCAGGCCAACGCGGCGCGCTGGGTGGCGGAAGGTGCCGCGACCGGCGCCGCGCTTCTGGTCTTTCCCGAATATGGCGCGATGGAGCTGACCTCGCTGCTGCTGCCGGATGTTCAGGCCGACCTCAAGGCGCAAATCCCCGCACTCGACCGCTTCCAGGCGGATTTCGTCGCCACTTACGCGGCGCTGGCGGCGCAGCATGGCGTGCATATCCTGGCCCCCAGCCTGCCGGTGCGGATGGAGGGACAGGTGCACAACCGCGCCTGGCTGCTGGCGCCTTCGGGCGCGAAAGCCTTTCAGGACAAGCGGCAGATGACCCGCTTCGAGAAGGAGGCGTGGGGCGTCTCGGGCGGCGCGGCGCTCAAGGTCTTCGACATCGGAACTGCCAGGATCGGCGTCGCCATCTGCTATGACATCGAGTTTCCGCTGATCGCCCATGCCCTGAGCGAAGCGGGCGCCGACCTGGTGCTGGCGCCAAGCTGCACCGACACCCTGGCGGGGGCGAACCGCGTGCATGTGGGCGCGCGGGCCCGGGCGCTGGAGAACCAGATCTATGTCGCGCTTTCGCCCACGGTGGGCGAGGCGCCCTGGTCGCCCGCGGTGGATGTGAACCATGGCTGGGCGGCGGCCTATGCCACGCCCGACCGTGGCTTTCCCGATGACGGCATATTGGCGAAGGGCGAACCGGACCGGCCGGGCTGGGTCACGGCCGATCTCGATTTCGACCGCCTGCGCGCGGCGCGCGACACCGCCCAGGTCTTCACCCGCCGCGACTGGGACGGCCAGAGCCGCCCCGGCCTGGATGTGGAGCGCGTGACGCTTCAGCCCTGAGACGGCGCGACGGCGGCGATGGCGGCGTCGAGCTCGGCGGCCATCCTGGCGCGGATCATCTCATCCGGATACTTGCCCGCGTCCAGCTCGCCGCGCAGCTTGCGGAACACGTCCTCGTCACCCTTTTCCTGGAGGTCGGCGGCCACGACGCTGTCGGCGAAATCCTCCGCCGCCTGGCCGGACAGGCCCTTCTCCGCCGCCGCCCACAGACCCAGCGCCCGGTTCCGCCGCGCCTCCACCTTGAAGCGCGTCTCGGCGTCGTGCGCCCACTTGGCCTCAAAGCCCCGGCGGCGGTCATCCAAGCCGTTCATATCCGTCAACTCCCTGTAAACAAAAGATATTTCGACACCATGGCACGCCATCATGTCAAGATTGCGTTATGCCGGGATATGGGTGTGGGTATGCAGCCTTGCAACATTGCCGCATCCGGCGCCCATCCGGTACGTTTCCATGCTATGGGCCGCAGGCGGAGCCGCCCGCTTCTTTAAGGAACATCCCATGAAACGCCGCCGCGTCATCTATGAAGGCAAGGCCAAGATCCTCTATGAGGGCACCGAGCCGGGCACGATGGTCCAGTATTTCAAGGACGACGCCACCGCCGGCAACGGCGCCAAGAAGGACACGATCGAAGGCAAGGGCGTCCTCAACAACCGCATCAGCGAATATCTGATGACCCAGCTTGCCGGGATCGGCGTGCCCACCCATTTCGTGCGCCGCCTGAACATGCGCGAGCAGCTTATCAAGGAAGTGGAGATCATTCCCCTGGAGGTGGTGGTGCGCAACGTCGCCGCCGGCTCCATGTCCAAGCGGCTGGGCATCGAGGAGGGCACGCCCCTGCCCCGCTCCATCATCGAATATTACTACAAGAGCGACAGCCTGCAGGACCCCTGGGTGAGCGAGGAGCACATCACCGCCTTCGGCTGGGCCAGCCCCCAGGACCTGGACGACATCGTCAACCTCACCATCCGGGTCAACGACTTCCTCTCGGGCCTGTTCCTGGGCGCGGGCATCAAGCTGGTGGACTTCAAGCTGGAGTTCGGCCGGCTGTGGGAGAATGACTATATGCGCATCGTGCTGGCCGACGAGATCAGCCCGGACAATTGCCGCCTGTGGGACGCCACCACCGGCGAGAAGCTGGACAAGGACCGTTTCCGCCGCGACATGGGCGGGGTGATCGAGGCTTACAGCGAGGTCGCGCGCCGCTTGGGCATCATGCCCGAATCGGTGCAAGGCGAGAACAAGGGCCCGGTGCTGGTGAAATAGCACCGGCCCCTCATGCTTCGACAGGCTCAGCATGAGGATTTTGCAGCAGATTCCTCGCCCTGAGCCGTCGGGCGAGCGGCACTGAACGACACATGAAAGCGCGCGTTTTCGTCACCCTCAAGAATGGCGTTCTGGACCCGCAGGGCAAGGCCATCGGCCATGCCCTGAACGGCCTTGGCTTCGGCCAGGTCGGCGAGGTCCGCCAGGGCAAGGTGATCGACCTGGAACTCAACGAGACCGACGCCGCCAGGGCGCGCGAAGAGGTCAAGGCGATGTGCGAGAAGCTGCTCGCCAACACCGTGATCGAGAAGTATGAGATCGAGTTGAAGGCCTGAAGCGAACACCATGCCTTTGACCTGCACCGCCCCCCTTTCCTCCCCCGTCCACGGGGGAGGTGTCCTGCGCAGCAGGACGGAGGGGGGAAACAGCAGCCATCAGTCCCCCCTCCGCCTCGCATCGCTTCGCGTGCTCGGCACCTCCCCCGCAAGCGGGGGAGGAAAAGGAGCCGTGCCGTGAAAAGCGCCGTCATCGTCTTTCCCGCTTCCAACTGCGACCGCGACGCCCAGGTGGCGCTGACCGAGATGACCGGCAAGGCGCCCGCCATGGTCTGGCACCGCGACAGCGAATTGCCGGACGTGGACCTGGTGGTGATCCCCGGCGGCTTCTCCTATGGCGATTATCTGCGCTGCGGCGCCATGGCGGCCCAGTCGCCGGTGATGCGCGCGGTGCGCGCCCATGCCGAGCGTGGCGGCGCGGTGCTGGGCATCTGCAACGGCTTCCAGGTGCTGACCGAAAGCCATCTTCTGCCCGGCGCGCTGTTGCGCAATGCGGGCCTGCGCTTCGTCTGCAAGCCGGTGCCGCTGACGGTGGAGGAGACGCAGTCCGCCTTCACCCGCCGCTATGACAAGGGCCAGACGGTGGTGTTCCCCGTCGCCCATGGCGAGGGCAATTACTTCGCCGACGAGGAGACGCTGGACCGCCTGGAAGGCGAAGGCCGCATCGCCTTCCGCTACCAGGCCAACCCCAACGGCTCGGCGCGCGATATCGCCGGCATTCTGTCGCAGAAGCGCAATGTGCTGGGCATGATGCCCCATCCGGAGCGCGTGGTGGATCCGCTGACCGGCGGCACCGACGGCCGCGCCCTGTTCCAGAGCCTGATCGAGAGCCTGTCGTGACCGTTTCCAAGGAAGACGTGCGGATCACCCCCGCCATCGTGGCCGAGCATGGCCTTTCCCCCGAGGAATATGCGCGCATCCAGGCGCTGCTGGGCCGCGATCCCAACCTGGTGGAGCTGGGCGTCTTCTCGGTGATGTGGTCGGAGCATTGCTCCTACAAGTCCACCCGCGCGCATCTGCGCAAGCTGCCCACCCAGGGGCCGCAGGTGATCCAGGGTCCGGGCGAGAATGCGGGCGTGATCGACATCGGCGACGGCGATGCCTGCATCTTCAAGATGGAGAGCCACAACCATCCCAGCTTCATCGAGCCCTATCAGGGCGCGGCGACCGGCGTGGGCGGCATCATGCGCGACGTCTTCACCATGGGCGCGCGCCCGGTGGCGATGATGAACGCGCTGCGCTTCGGCGAGCCGGAGCATCCCAAGACCCGTCATCTGGTGGCGGGCGTGGTGTCGGGCATCGGCGGCTATGGCAACTGCATGGGCGTGCCCACCGTGGGCGGCGAGGTCAATTTCCACAAGAGCTACAACGGTAATATCCTGGTCAACGCCATGTGCGTGGGCCTGGCGCGCGCCGACCGCATCTTCAAGAGCGCCGCCAAGGGCGCCGGCAACCCGGTGGTCTATTTCGGCTCCAAGACCGGGCGCGACGGCATCCATGGCGCCACCATGGCGTCGGCCGAGTTCGACGACGCCAGCGAAGAAAAGCGCCCCACCGTGCAGGTGGGCGATCCCTTCGCCGAGAAGCTGCTGCTGGAAGCGACCCTGGAGCTGATGGCGATCGACGCCATCATCGCCATCCAGGACATGGGGGCGGCGGGCCTCACCTCCTCTTCCGCCGAGATGGGCGACAAGGGCGGCTCGGGCATCGAGCTCAACCTGGATCATGTGCCCCAGCGCGAGGCCGACATGACGGCCTATGAGATGCTGCTGTCGGAAAGCCAGGAGCGCATGCTGGCGGTGCTGAAGCCCGGCCGCGAGGACGAGGCCCGGCGCATCTTCGAGAAGTGGGAGCTGGATTTCGCCGTGATCGGCGTCACCACCGACACCAAGCGGCTGGTGGTCAAGCACAAGGGGAAGATCGAGGCCGACCTGCCCATCACCGCCCTGTCGGACGCGGCGCCGGTCTATGAGCGGCCCTTCGTCATCCGCCCGCCTGCCGCCGGCACGCCCGCTTACGACAAGAGCAAGCCCGTGCTGGCTTCGCTGGAGACGATCCTCTCCACCGCCGACATGGCCTCGCGCCGCTGGATTTGGGAACAGTATGACCACAGCGTGATGAACGACACGATCCAGCCGCCGGGCGGCGACGCCGCCGTGGTGCGGGTGCATGGCACGAACAAGGCGCTGGCCATCTCGACCGACGTGACGCCGCGCTATTGCAAGGCCGATCCCAGGGAAGGCGGCAAGCAGGCGGTGGCGGAATGCTGGCGCAACCTGACCGCGGTGGGGGCGACACCGCTCGCCACCACCGACAATCTCAATTTCGGCAATCCGCAGAAGCCGGAGATCATGGGCGAGATCGTCGCCGCCATCGACGGCATCGGCGAGGCCTGCCGGGCGCTCGACTTCCCCATCGTCTCGGGCAATTGCTCGCTCTACAACGAGACCAATGGCGAAGGCATCTTCCCCACGCCCGCCATCGGCGGCGTCGGTCTGCTGAAGGACGCCACGAAACAGGCCGGCATCGCCTTCAAGCGCGAGGGCGATGTGGTGATCCTGATCGGCGAGACGCGCGGGCATCTGGGCCAGTCCATTTACCTGCGCGAGATCGAGGGCAAGGAGGAAGGCGCCGCCCCGCCGGTGGACCTGGCCATCGAAAGGAAGAACGGCGACTTCGTGCGCCGCCTGATCGAGCAGGGCCGCGTGGACACCTGCCACGACGTGTCGGACGGCGGCGTGGCGGTCGCCATCGCCGAGATGGCGATGGGGCGCGGCATCGGCGCTGCGGTGGGCCAGGCCTCCATCCCTGACGCCATCGGCTTCTGGTTCGGCGAGGACCAGGGGCGCTATCTGATCGCCGTGCCGCGCGCCGAAGCCCAGAAGATCGTGGAAGAGGCCCGCGACGCCGGCATCATCGTGGCCGAGCTGGGCCGCACCGGCGGCGATGCGCTGACGCTCGACGACAGCAGCCGCGTGCCGGTGGCGCGCCTGCGTGCCGCCCATGAAGCCTGGTTCCCCAACTTCATGAAATCGGAACTCTAGCCATGGGCATGAAAGGCAGCGAAATCGAAGCCCTGCTCCGGGAAGCCTTCCCGGACGCGGAGATCGAAATCCGCGACCTGGCGGGCGACGACAATCACTGGGCCGCGACCGTCAAATCCGCCGCCTTCCAGGGCAAGAGCCGCGTGCAGCAGCACCAGATGGTCTATGCCGCCCTGAAAGGGAACATGGGCGGGGTGCTGCACGCCCTGCAACTGACCACCCTGGCAAAGGACTGACCCATCGCGGGCAGGGCCTTGGCCGCCTTGACCCTCTTCGGGGGCATGCTTAGATCAGGGCCGTATTCCCAAGGTTTCCGCCCATGTCCGACGTCCAGGCCCGCATCGCCGAAGATGTGAAGAACAATCCCGTGCTGCTCTACATGAAGGGCACGCCGGTGTTCCCGCAATGCGGCTTCTCCTCGGTGGCGGTGCAAATCCTCACCCATCTGGGCGTGACGTTCGAGGCGCGCGACGTGCTGGCCGACCCGGAGGTGCGTCAGGGCATCAAGGATTTCTCCAACTGGCCCACCATTCCCCAGCTCTATGTGAAGGGCGAGTTCGTCGGCGGCTGCGACATCCTGAAGGAAATGTACCAGTCGGGCGAGCTGGAAACCTTCTTCAAGGAAAAGGGCATCGCGCTGCGCAGCTAGCGCGGGTCTTTTGGGCCTCCGGGTACGTCGGCCGTGCTCACGTACGCGAGATGCTCCGCGCGGCCTCCTTCCCGAGACCCAATATCCCTCGCGCTAAGTACCTGGACCCTTAATTCTGTCCGGGCCCGAAATGCCGCGCCCAGACGGGCGCGATCCGGGGCCGCTCTGCCACATGTTCCGCCAGCGCCATCAGCCTGGGCAGGTTGGCCGCTTTCCAGTCCGGCTCCAGGCTCCAGCGGGTGAACATCGCCGCATAGATGTCGAGGATGGAAAAGCCGTGCCGCAGCAGGAACGGCCCCTCCACCATGCGTTCCACGATCAGGATGCGCTCGCGGATGCGGTCCTTGGCGGTGCGGCGCAAGGATTGGGCGTCATTCGGCGCGAAGCGCTCGGGGTAATCCACCATCTCGACGATGGGATAAATCTCCCCCGCCATGAAGGCCAGCCAGCGATAGGCCTGGGCGCGGGCGAGGCTGCCTTGCGGCGGCAACAGGCGCGCCTGTGGGAAATGATCGGCCAGGGTAAGCAGGATGGCCGCCGATTCCGTCACGATCTGCCCTTCGGACAGGCGCAGCGCCGGAATCTTGCCCGAGGGGTTGATGGCAAGGAATTCGGGGCTTTTCTGCTCGCCCTTCTCCAGGCTGACCAGACGGAAATCGTAGGGCGCGCCCGCCTCGGCCAGCGCCGCCTCGGCGCTGAAGGCGCCCGAGCCCAGATCCCCATACAGCGTGAAGCTCATGCGCCAGCCTAACCCGGCTTCATGAAAGAAAAAGCCCGCAAGCGATGCTGGCGGGCTTTGCAGTTTCGGCATGGATGGCCGGGCGCTGCCCGGCCATGACAGATTTAACGCGAGTAGAACTCGACGATCAGGTGCGGCTCCATCTGGACGGCGTAGGGCACGTCGGCCAGCTTGGGAGTGCGCAGCAGCTTGGCGGTCTTGCCTTCGTTCACTTCCAGATAGTCGGGCGTGTCGCGCTCGGCGCTCTTGGCGGCTTCCAGCACCAGCGCCATGTCCTTGGCCTTGGCCGACAGTTCCAGCGTGTCGCCTTCCTTGACGTGATAGGAGGCGATGGTGACGCGGCGGCCATTGACCTTCACATGACCATGGCTGACGAGCTGGCGGGCGGCGAAGGGCGTGGGCACGAACTTGGCGCGATAGACCACCGTGTCGAGGCGGGTCTCCAGCAGGCCGATCATGTTCTCGCCGGTGTCGCCGGGGCGGCGGGCGGCATCCTGGTAATATTTGCGGAACTGCCGCTCGGTGATGTTGCCGTAATAGCCCTTGAGCTTCTGCTTGGCCTGGAGCTGGGTGCCATAGTCGGACAGCTTCTTGGCGCGGCGCTGGCCGTGCTGACCGGGGCCGTAGGAGCGCTTGTTCACCGGGGACTTCGGGCGTCCCCAGATATTCTCGCCCATGCGGCGGTCGATCTTGTACTTGGAATTGGCGCGCTTGCTCATCGGTCTCTTTCGGTCACTGCGGCTTGCCGCCCTCGGCGTCCTTCGCTGTCGCTCGGAACCGCCTTCGGTGCGGGCCAGGCTTTTCTAAGTCTCACTGCGTTCGACGAGAAAAGCTCTGGCAAAGGCGCGCACTTATACGGATGGCTTTGGCCCTGTCAAACACCTGCAATCAAGGGTTGAGCATCCCTTTTCAAACCTTTTTGTTTCAAAGGCTTATGCCGCAACCACGCTACGGAAGGGCACTGGTGCAGTTTGAATATTTAGAGGATGGCGAAACGAAAGGGGGTCTGCTGGCATATAGTTGAGGGAACTTTCTGGAGCCTAGCGCGATGTCGTTCACCATTCACTTCTGCCAAAAGCCCAAATCTGCTGGGTCAGAGCCCTATTGCTTTTCTAGCCCGGACTTAGATGTCGAAGAGCTTTTTCAGGCCAGAGCGGTGGCTCTGGACGCGGGGCCTAAGGTGGGGGCGGACTGGATCATGCTCACAGACAAGGCGGGGAAAAGCCTAGAGACGTGGACGCTGAAGGATGGTGAGTGGGAGCGCGCCAATGCCTAAGAAAACACAAGCCCCAACGGGCAAGCCTCCCGTCCCGCCCAAGTCCAAGAAGCTACCCCGCAAGCTGCCGGACGATCCCATAGCGCGTGGCGTCGCAATCATGCGCGAGGCGACGAGCGAGAAGCCTAAGGCGAAGCGCTAGAACTTTCCAAAGTCAGGATTGTCCTTGTAGCGCTCTGCTACGTCATTGGATGACGCAGGCTCCTGCACGGATCGTTTGATCTTTCGCAGCAGCAGCTTCGTCCAGTCCTCAAGGTCCTGGTAGCTTTCGGCTGACAGGGCTTCGGGCCATTGCAGGGTAACGTCACCCTCTTGCAGCGAAAAAACGTCCTCTTTCATTCCAGCCTTCAACGCGGGCTTTTCCCGCATAACAGTGTTTCGAGGCGGATTCTGCGCCCCTTGGCTGGGATTATCAACCTCTTTTCCCTTTAATTCCTCCTCGTCCATACCCTGCGTGAAATCAGGTATGCCATCATCATCCGTTAATTCTGCGAATAATATCGTGGACTTATACTCTTCAATTAGGGCGTCAGCGGCAGTTCCGCTGAAGGCCGCGCCATCAGCATCAGTACGGTCAAACATCAGGTAGTTGCGAAGTACTACATCTGAAATATTCGCCGCTCCATACTTGTCCCACAATTCACGATGGATTTTCGGGGCGATGGCCGCCCGTTGAAGCAGTTCTTTTCGCTTTTCCGATGCCGGATCGGCGTCATTCGCAAGCCGGATTGCCTCTTTGGTCAGTTGAAACTTGCGCTTTTCGCCAGCACCGTCGTCTACCAAGAGCCCGAACTGAATGAGAGCTGCTGCGGTCTGAATAAGGCCACTGCTTTTGAGTCCAAACCCCCAAGCTTCGCCCAGCACCGCTACGCCGACTTGGTGATGGAGTGCCTTGGGATATAGCTGCTTAGCGCGCTCAACGGCCTTGCCGAGCGGGCAATGGTGCAGTTTGACCGGGTGGACCCTCACCGCCCAGGCTGCGCCGGGTCCAGCGCGTTAATCGAGCTGGGCACCGGATGGATCGAAACGCGTGTCGCCATGCCGGTGCCGCCGGAAGTGGCGCGGTGCCAGCGCCCGGCCGGAGCATAGACGATGTCGCCCTGGGCGGCGGTGAAGAAGGGCACGCCCTCGATCAGGAAATCCACCTGGCCTTCCAGGATGAACCAGAACTCGCTGGTGCCGATATGGAAATGGCCCTTGTCGCTGTCGGGCGGGCGCGGCACCGAAGCCTGGCGGTTGATGTTGGCCGAGATCAGGTCATCCTGCACCGCGCCGCCGCCGCGCATCCCGCCTTCGACGATATCCTTCTGGAAGTCGATGAAGGGCCGCTTTTCGCCATAAGGCGCGGGCGCGGTGTAATAGCCGGTGCGGACATAGCGCGTGCCGGGACGCGGGACGGGCTTCTCATCCGCGGCATAGATGGGCGGGGCCAAGGTCTGGGTGACCTCGAAGCGCAAGGAGGGCGCATCGCCCACCGTCTCGACCTGGAAAAGCCGCGCCGACGGCACCTGCACCAGAAAGCCCTTGCTGGCGATGAAGGGCTCCACGCCTTCGATGCTGACGCGCAACTGACCCGCCTGCACGATGAAGAAGATTACCGTGTCGGAATACATCACCCGCGGCGATTTTTCGCCCGGCGCCATCTGGATATAAGTGCCGGTCAGGCCCTTGGCGTCGCGCACCACCACCTCCGACCAGCTTTTCTCGCCCGCATGCGCCTTCTGAAGATCGGCCAGCCGCCAGTGCGGGCGGTTGGGCGCGACGAAGGGCGCGGAGACGGGCTTGGGCGCCCAGCCATATTTGAGGCCCGTGGGCGCGGGCTGGGCTTGCGCCAGCGCGGGGACCGCCAGCAAGGCGAGCGCCAGAAGGAGCTTTCTCATGGCGCCTGCCTCGACGGGTTGTCCGGGTCCAGATTGTTGATGTTGCCCGCGGGGAAGATCGCCAGCCGTGTCGCCATGCCGCCGCCGGTATAATTGTTGCGGTGATAGCGGCCGAAGGGAACATAGACGACATCGCCCTGCTCGGCGATGAAGGGCGCCTGGCCTTCGATCTGGAAGTCCTGCTTCCCTTCCATGATGAAATAGAACTCGCTGGTTTCGGTGTGCCAATGGCCCAGATCGTCGCGCGGCGGAGTGGGGATGGACATGCCGCGAATGAAGCTGCCCGCCTTGAGGAAGCGCCCGGCGCGGCCGCCGCCCTGCACGATCTCCTTGTCGAAATCGATATAGACCGTGGCGGGGTCCAGCTTGGGCGGCGCGGCGGGCGCGGCATAAGCGATGCGGACATACTCATGCCCCGGCGCGGGATCGGGTTTTTCCGCCTCCGCATAGATGGGCAGCATGCCGGTATGCACCACCTCGAAGCGCAGCACCGGGACATCGCCCACCGTCTCGACATGGAAGGGCGTGCGGGCGGGCACCTGCACCACCACGCTCTTGCCCGCGACGAAGGGCTCCAGCCCGTCAATATGCACCCGCATCTGGCCGGACTGCACCACCCAGAAGATTTCGTTATCGGGATAGAAGAGACGCTTGGTCCTTTCGCCCGGCGCCATCTGGATGAAGCTGCCGGTGAAATGCGCATCGCGCACCACGGTCTGCGACCAGCGGAGCTGGCGGGCATGGGCGGCCTGGATTTCGGACAGTTTCCAGTGCGGCCGGTTGGGCGCCACCCAGGGCGTCAGGGGATCGGGCTTGGGCGCCAGGGAATATTTCAGCACACGGGCCTGTGCGCCCCGGCCGCCCTGGGCGGGCGCGGGCGATGGCGCAGGCTGGCCCACGGCGCTGCCGGCAAGAACGGCCAAGGCCAATGACGCGATCGCGATCCGAATGGCGTATCCCCCTCCCCTCGGGTCCTGTTTTTCGCCCATCATAGGGGGACCGGAAACGACTGCAACCGGGAGAGGCGCGGGTGGCGGGCGGAACGCGCCCAGGGGAATTTGCGCCCCCGCCGCGTTCTAAGTATCTGATTGTCTTCGAAGGCCCCGTGGCGGAACTGGTAGACGCACCGGACTTAAAATGCGTCTAACAGTCGTATTAGATCATTGTTTATATTTGTTTTATTGCGATGTAGTACCACTACACAGATACTACACAAAATATCTGATTCTCGTTTTGGACATACTTGATGGCCGAAGCACAAGGACTAAAGAAAATCACCCGTTTCGACGGCCGCCTTCATGTCTTTCAGCGCCCTAACACACCGTTCATCTGGTGCGGATTTCATCACAAGGGTCGATACGTTCGCAAAAGCACCAAGGAGACGAGCTTTGCCAATGCAATAGCAGTGGCAGAGAATTGGTACACGTTACAACGCGCTGCAATCCTGACAGGAGATGTGTCCATCGGTGGCCGCTCGTTCGGAGGCGCTGCCAAATCAGCGATAAAAGCTCTCGACGAGAGAGTAGCCCGCAAGGAGAGAAGCGAAAGCTATGCTCAAGGCATAAAGCTATTGCTGCACTCCAATTTGATTCCGCACTTTGGATCTACGTCCGTAGACAGCATCAATATTGTAGCATGGGAGAAATACAAAGCTCATTGCTACGAGAAGAATCCGACCGTCTCACGCGGCACTCTACATCAGCACAAATGTGCGCTCCGTTTAGTTCTCAATGAGTCATACAGGCAGGGCTGGATTAAGACCCTTCCAGTGCTGAAGGACGTGTATGGCACTGACAAGATAAAAACACCTCGACAATGGTTTGATCCCAAGGAGTACCAGAGCCTTTTAGGCCACCTACGCTCACACAAGAAGACACTTAGCGGAACGCGCTGGGAAAAGGATGCATCTGAGCTGTACGACTATGTGATATTTGTTGCCAATTCGGGACTTCGTACGGGCGAGGCAAAGAATGTTCGCTTCTGCGACATCTCGCTTCACAGAGAGTCTTTTGATGATCGGGAGAGAAAATATCTCCTAATTACAAACATCCAAGGTAAGCGTGGCACTGGAGATTGCAGGACAATGGATGGCGCCGTGGCCGCCTTTGAACGTAGAGTGAAAGAGAGGGGTATTTTCAACGCATCTAAATCGTCAGAGCCACTCTTTCTCGCTTATCATCGGGACATGTTCAACACGGTCTTGGAAAAGGCAAATCTGAAGCTTTCCAAAGAAAGACCAGCGAGGAAGCGCGACCTTACTGTTCTACGTCACACCTATATTTCAATGCGACTGCTGGCAGGAGCCTCGATCTATGAGGTGGCAATGAACTGCCGAACCTCACCTCAGATGATCTCCGAACACTATGCCAAGTGGATTAGCCCGCATCTAATGACAGGCCTAAACGTCCTAAAGAGCAAGAAGAAGAAAGCTATCTGAGAATGGCATTTTCAAAATCACGCGCTTGCTGTAAGTAGCTCAGACGACCCCTCTTGGCGGAATTGGTAGACGCACCAGACTTGATAAAATTGAGTGCTAGACGGGAAACCGTCTAAGTAGAACTGCTCAAATTCGGGGAACCCTTCAACGGCAATCCCGAGCCAAGCCCTTTCGAGGGAAGGTGTAGAGACTAGACGGGCAGCGCCTAACAGCAGTGATGCTTATGGCGAAGGTATAGTCCAGACCACGAACGCTATTATGCGGCGGCGAAAGTCGAAGTGGTATGAAAATCTGTTGTTCCGTGAGGAACGTCCCAGTTCGATTCTGGGAGAGGGGACCAATAGCTATTCGACCAGGACCAAATGAACCCCATGGGCGTTTACATGTCTATGACAGTCTTCGCTTAAGGCAACATAACTTCTCAAGGCTCGGCATGGCAACCAGCTGTTTACAGATTTCGCCATTCTCGCACACTAGTCATAGCGGGAACGCTCTCAATGAGCAGAAGGCGATTGCTGCTGCTGAGAAAGAAGGTCGCGAGTTTTCTGTCACGCGTCGGCGCTGGTTGAAGGGTGATGGCGGCGAAAAGAAGTTGATCGAAGTGCCGAAGCGACTGAAGCGCTGGTGGCACAACGGTCCTGACGGCAAGTGTCTGCTGGCCGTTCGCTATGGCAACAAAGTCATCGAAATCGAGAAGGGCAAGTCTGCCATTGTCGTAGGTGCCAGCGATAAGCTCATTCCGACAATCGAGACGATCATTTCTGCGGTCCAAGCAGGAGAACTGGACAGCCACCTGGCTCAGATGGGTGTGGGAACAGGGATCAAAAAGCGTAAGAAGTAGCTAGCGGTTTAACCTAGCTTCAGAAAGCCCAGCCAGGACGCTGGGCTTTTTTTGTGAGTGAGCACCAACCCGCGTCGTTACTCAGTTCTCAAGAGATTATCGGTCCACGCAGATTGCTGCGCGCGCAGCGGCCCGACGAGCATATTCAGACGCCTCTGCACTTGCAAAGTAGGCGTCATCTAATAGTGCGGAATTGCGGAGTTCCATCATGATTATCACGAACTGCAGTGAAGCAACCAAGACTAATAGCCATTGCGTCCCTGTAAGACCTCTTAGCTTTCCAATATGACGCCGTAGCATTCAACCCCCATACTTGTTGTGAATTCTGCAACACGAAGGTCTTTTTAAAAATGAGACCGCCTAAGAGGTCCCAAAGCAGATTTTGAAGAAGCCATGACAGAGCAGCGCCCCAAAAACCTTCCGTCGCTTGCGGATAATCCCACATGTATCACTCCATATTACCTGCTCCTTTGAGCAATAGATCAGGCAGATGGTTGCGAAGTCCCGCGGCCTTCGACTACACATTATGCTACACACTAAGTGTAATGAGTTTGCATATAATCCAGCAAATACGGACTTATCATACAATACGCTCCTGTACTTAAAATCCGTTGTTCCGAAAGGGACGTGTCCGTTCGACCCGGACCGGGGCCACCATCGCATCGCCTGACCGGCCTTGCATAAGCCCGACCGTCATATCCGTTCGAGGGCGCGCCTTTCCGCGCTCACACGAAATTGGCCCTGACCGTGGTTTTGTTGATGTCCGACAGCCGGGCACATCCGGCGGCGGCGGCGGCCTGGACCAGTTCCTGCTGCAGCATCTCGATCAGGCGCTGCGCCCCGGCGGTGCCGAAGGCCGCAAGGCCCCACCGCGCCGCCCGCCCCAGCAGGACGGCATCGGCCCCCAGTGCCAGCGCCTTGAAGATATCCGAGCCGCGGCGGATGCCGCTGTCGAACAGGATGGGGACCCGGCCGTTCACGGCGGCCGCGATCTCCGGCATGACCTCCAGCGAGGACGGACCATAATCCATCGAACGCCCGCCATGATTGGAGACGATGATGGCGTCGGCGCCATGCTCGATCGCCAGCCTGGCGTCTTCCGCTTCCAGGATGCCCTTGATCAGCAGCGGCCCTTTGACCATTTTCCGCACGGCATCCATATATTGCCATGTGTACCACAGCCGCCCGCTATTGACCCGGTACCGCGCCGCGCCGGTGAGCACGGGTGCGGGGCCTGCGGCAGCCGCGCCGCCACGGCCGCCCGCCCCGGCAGCCGCACCGCGGCCGCCGCGCCCGCCCAGATTGCGGACCTGCAGCGTGCGCTCATAGTAGGACGCCTGCTGATCCACGGTGACGATGATGCCGTAGCAGCCGGCATTCTGCAGCCTGTCTATCGACTGCTGGGTGGTGGCCAGATTCTGCTGCGGGTAATATTGCGCCCACAATGTGCCGCCGGGCGAGCCCGGTGCGACCTGTTCCACCGGCGTGCCGGTGTTGGCGCTCAGCATCATCAGCGTGTTCGAAGCCGCCGTCGCCGCCCGGAACATCCCGATCTCGCCATCCGGATGCAGGGCCACCATCTGCGCCGTCGGCGCGATCATGATGGGGAATTTCATCTTGAAGCCGAACAGCTCGGACGAAAGATCGACCTGCGACGGGGAAATGGCGGGGCGTGTCCGCAGGATATCGACCCAGTCGAAGGCCTGGCGGTTGCGCCGGAGGTTGAACTCCGACCCGTCGCCATGCGCCGTATAGTCATAGACCACCTGGGTCACATTGCCGAAGAACAGAGGCTCGAAGTCGAAGGCCGTCTGCATCTCGGCCAGGCTCAGGGCGCGGCGATGCTCGGTGAGGGGCCTGGGGTCGATCTGCGCCACGGCCGAGGCCAGGGGCGAGGCTGCCACGAGCCCCGCCACGCGGGCCAGCGCCGCGCGCCGCGACGGATTGGTGAGCCAGGAGCGTTCGATGTCACCCATTGTTGATCCTCGCCGCGGGAAGAGGCGCGTGAACGCGCACGATGCTGGAATCGACCGCCGCGAGCGATGGGCGGCAGCACATGCACATATATCGCGCCAGTTCGGTCTGCAGCATTTCGACTACGCCCTGCACGCCGTCGGCGCCATAGGCCGCCAAGCCCCACATCACGGGGCGCCCGATCAGGACACCCTTCGCGCCAAAGCCCAGGGCCTTGAGAATGTCCGTGCCGCGCCGGAAACTGCCATCGACCAGCACCGGCACCCGGTCGCCGACGGCCTGGACCACCGGCGCGACGAGAAGCAGCGTGCCCGGAAGCGACGCCGCATTGCCGCCGCGATAGTTCGACACCACCACGCCCCTGGCGCCGCGGGCGACGGCTTCCCGCGCGTCTTGCGGGCGGGTGATACCCTTCACGACCACGGGCAGGGAGGTGCCCTTGACCACGGCTTCGACGGCGGCCCAATTGACGGGCGCCGAGGCCGGCGCCGCAGGCCCGCTGGCGGAGGTGCCGGCATTGACGGTTACGAATATCGCCCTGGCCTTGGCCGCGCTTGCGCCGGCGAGCACGTCCTTCACCTTGGGGCTTCCCGCATAGACCTGAAGATAGAGGGGCGCCGTGGCGGCCTGGGCGATCGCCGCCAAGGGCAGGCTGGAATCGCTGCTCACCACCATCGCAGCCTTGGCCGCGGAGGCCCCGCGCGCCGTGGCGACCTCGCCATCGGCATGGAAGCGCCTCTGATCGGCGATCGGTCCGACGATGATCGGGGTGAAGTGCGCATCGCCGAACAGGGTGGCGGTCAGGTCCAGATCGGTCGTGGGGATGTTCATCCGCGGCCTGAGCGTGATGCGGTCGGTGACGGTCCGGTCGCTGCCCAGGATCGGCGCGACCCGCGACGGCCCCAGCACCAGCCGCGCCTGGGCTTCATACTCGAGCACATTCACAAGCTCCGCGCGCGGCGCCAGGACCGGCGGCGGTGTCGGGATGCGAAGCGGCGCCGGGGCCTGTGCCTGTGCCTGCGCGGCAGGCGCGGAGATCGCCGCGCCCACCAGGGTCGCGGAGGCCGCGGTCCCCATCACCCCAAGGGCTTGGCGGCGCGACGCCGCGCCTGCGGGAGAATTTTTCTTCCCCGCGCCAACCTTCTCATCATCCGGCTTTATGCTCATCAAGCCCCCCTGGACCACCCGCAAACGCCCATCCGCTATCGTAGTCGCAAGAGGGCGTGTTGCATGCGTTATCTTTCTGTCATGACGGCCTATGGCACCGGTCCGCCGACCGTGGCATGGCCCGTGCCGCTGCATCCGGCCTGGCCGGTTCGTATGAACTTCTGCACCCGTTTTCCGGTATCGACTTCGGCGGTATAGATGTTGCCGCGCGAGTCGGTGCTGACATTGTGCAGCCAGTGGAACTGACCCAGTTGCGTGCCGCTGCGGCCAAGGCGCCCCAGCTCCTGCAGCGTGCTTCGGCTGAGGATGTAGATCGTCATGTTGGAATTGTCGCCGACATAGAGACAGCTCTGCGCCGGATCGGTGGAGAAGTTGACCGACACCGCCGTGCCGGGGATGGAGGTGTTGGTTTTCTCGCTGATGAACTGCTCGGCCAGGAAGCCGCAGCGTCCCGCCTCGCCATTGGGATTGGAGCAGGGCTGGCCCAGATTCGGATCGAGGGCGTTGAAGACCTGGATGCGGTTGTTGCCGCGGTCGCAGACATAGAGCTTGCCGTCATTGGCGATCTTCACGCAGTGCACCGGCGTGCGGAAGAAGGCGGGCTTGCGGTTGCCCTTGGCATAGTCGGCGGCGAAGGGGCCGGCATCGGCGGCGGCCTTGTCGTCCACTGGATTGTTGCCATAGGCGCCGATGGAGCCGATATATTTGCCGGTGTCGGCGTCCACGATCAGGACATGGCGGTTGGTATAGCCGTCGGAGATGTAGAGCCGGTTGGTCTTGGGGTCCACCACCATGTCGGTGGCGCGGTGGAGCAAGGGCGTGCCGTTCAGGCCGCCATTCCGGTCATTGGTGTTGATGGCCGTGGGCAGCCCGCCGATGCGCAGCTTGAAATTGCCGTCGCGGTCGAATTTGAGCACAAAGCCGTCATTGCCGGGCCCATGCGTGGTCCAGGGCGTGTTGCCGCGGCCGCCGCGCGGCACCGTGCCCGGCGCCGCCCCGCCGCCGCCATTGCCGGTGATCCAGACATTGTCGCGATGGTCCACATAGATGCCATGCTCGTTGTTGGGCCAGATGCAGCCATCCTCGGCGCGGCACTTCTTTTCCAGCCAGCCGGGATCGGCGGGGCCGCCCCAGGCGCGCAGCAGCTTGCCCTGCGTGTCGAAGGCCAGGACCGAGGGCGCGGCGCGGCAGCAATCCGAGGTGGGGCCGTAAGGGCGCGGATGGCCGATGCCGTTGATCGGCACGCCTGCGTCATTGGTGGCGCCGGGCAGCGGGCCTTCCAGCCCGGCTTCCTGGTCGGTCATGCTGCGCGGCCGGTTATAGACCCAGATGTGATCGTGATGATCCACATACAGGCCCGCCACCTGGCCCAGCCGCCAGTTGTTCGGCAGCACCTGCGGCCAGGACGGGTCGCTGGCGAAGTCCGGCGTCCGCGCCGTCGCGGGCCGGTTGTAGACGCCCGTGTTCCTCTGCATCTGCGCGATCGTGCGCTGCAACAGCTCCGCCGCGCCCTGTCCAAAGGACGGCGCAGCCAAAGACGATGCTGCAAATGCGAAGGCACCTCCCAGAATCCAATAGCGGCTTGCCATGGCGCGTTCCCCATCTGCGGCTTCATGCCTTATCTCAGGCGTTACCGATTATTCCCAAAGCTTTCCGGCGGCGCGGGCACAAGTCAATTTGCCTGTCTTCAAAGCTTGGCGATACGCAATGTTTCCTGCGCCATGCGCTGACGCGACTCTGTCGGCAGACGCCGCGCCGTTCCCGCTCCGCGAAATCCTCTCCTGCCCGTCAAGTTCAGAATGCCCGTCGCAAACGTTTCATTGACTGCTGCCAATACTCGGTCATCATCATCCCCATTGCACGGGGATACGGTGATGAAGGTCCTGCTGATAGAGGACGACAAAAGAACCGCCGAGCATATTTCCTTTCACCTGCGCTCGAACGGCTATGAGGTGGAAGAGAGCTATACCGGCCCCGATGGCGAGGCCCGGGCCCGGCGGGGCGGCCATGAGGCCATCATCGTGGACCGCATGCTGCCCGGCAAGGATGGCTTGAGTGTCGTGCGCTCCCTACGCCGCGAAGGGCTCCAGACGCCCATCCTGTTCCTGAGCACGATGGTATCCATCACCGACCGGGTCCAGGGCCTGGAAGGCGGCGGCGACGATTACCTGACCAAGCCCTTTGCCGCGGCCGAGCTGGTGGCCCGGCTGCACGCCATCACCCGCCGCAACACCGGACGGCCCACCACCCTCAAGGTGGGAAGCCTGGAGATGGATCTTGTCCGCCGCACGCTGAAGCGGAACGGGCAACTGATCGAGCTACAGCCCCAGGAATTCCACCTGATGGAATATCTGATGAACAATGCCGGGCGGGTGGTGACGCGCGCCATGCTGCTGGAAAATGTCTGGAACTTCACCTTCACGCCAAGCACCAACCTGGTCGAGACGCATATCAGCCGCCTCAGGAGCAAGATCGGGTGCAACAGCCGCGACGAGCTGATCCGCACCGTCCGGGGCTCCGGATATATCCTCAACGGATAGCGGCACGGGCCTTCGACCATTTCAAAGGCGACAGGCAGGGACCGATGCTTCCGAGATTCTTCCGCACCGAAAGCTTCTGGCTCCCCGCCATCTTCGGAATCGCCTTCGCGCTGATCATCGGCCTTCTGGGCATCGTGGCCATCTCCTTCACGCAGAAGGCCTTCCACAATTTCATCCAGCACAGGTCCGAGAACACGCTGGCGCGCCTGCGCGCGCTCTATTTCGAAGGCGATGAAGCCGGGCCCAGGAGCCTGGAGCGCGCCGCGCGCTACCTGGTGGGCCACCAGGCCAGCACGGGCTCGACCACCCACAATCTGCTGCAGGTCCACGGCAAGCCGCTGGTGGGCAACCTGCCCGCCATGACGCCTCTGATCGGGCTGCACGAAATCAGCAATCCCCTGAAACCCCATGTCCATGTCCTGGGCATCGGCGCGGAGCTGGACCCGGGGATCTATGCCTTTGTCGGAACCGATCTGACCTATTTCAACCAGGCGCAGGAACAGATGCGCTATGCGCTGATGTGGGTGCTGGGGGGCATCCTGATCGTGGCGCCGCTGGGCGGCTATCTGATCGCCCGCCGCTTCCTCAACCGGATAGATGCGATTTCCCAGACCTGCCATGCCATCATGCGAGGTAACCTGAACGACCGCGTCCCGATACGCACCTCCCACAACGAGCTGGACCGGCTGTCCGAGGTGGTGAACGCGATGCTCAGCCGCATATCCGGGCTGGTGGTGAGCCTGCGGCAGGTCAGCAGCGATGTCGCCCATGACCTGCGGACCCCCATGGTCCGCCTGCGGCTTGGCATCGAGAAGGCGCTGGTCGGCGGCACGACGCCGGAGGAATTGCGGGCGGAACTGCAATCCGCCCTGGTCACCAGCGACGAGATTCTGCAGATGTTCGATTCCCTGCTGCGTCTTTCGGAGATCGAGGGCGGCCAGCGGCCGGAGAGCTTCCCGGAAATCAACCTGACAGAGACGGTGCGGAAAGTGTCCGAATTCTACCGGCCGGTCATCGAGGATGGCGGACGGAAGCTGGCCATCGCCACCATGCAGCCCTGCATGGTCCACGGGAACGGCGCCCTGCTCTTCCAGCTTCTGAGCAATCTGCTGGAAAACAGCATCATCCATACGCCCCGGGGCACGACCATCACCATCGCGCTGCAGGCCGCGCAGGACGAGGCCGCCATCATGGTGCGCGATGACGGGGCCGGCATACCGCCGCAGGAGCGCGAAAAGGTCCTGCAGCGCTTCTACCGCCGGGATGTCAGCCGCACCTCGCCGGGCCATGGGCTGGGCCTTTCGCTGGTGGCGGCCATTGCCGCCGCCCATGGCGGCAGCGTCACGATCCGCGATCCGTCGGACGGCTCGCCCCGGGGTGTGGAGTTCGTGATCACCATGCCGCTGCTGCGCGCGGGCAGCCGGAAATCCGATGCGCCGGACGCCGCGCCGGACGGCCTGTCCATGGGCCTGGCCCATTCCACCGGCTGAACGGGAAGCGCATAGAAAAAAAGAAAGCCCCGGACTTTCGTCCGGGGCAGGACCTTGCCTATGGGGGTGCTCTAGTAATTGAACCGGATGCCGACGCGCACTTCGCGTCCCAGCATGTCGTATGTGGTGGTGGTATGGATCGGACCGCCATTCGACTGGACGCTGTTGCTGAAGGGCGGCCGCATCTGGGGCGGAATATTGAGGAGATTGTCGACGGCCGAGTAGAACTGGATGTTGTCGCTCCATTGATAGGAGGCGCGCAGGTCCAGATAGGCGGTCGGGTCCACGTTGAAGACCGAGTCGGGAACCATCCAGCGCGTCGCCGCCGTGGCCAGATTTCCGGTGTTCCACTCATTGTTGAGGATGGCGGAGCCGAACCAGCGGACCTGGGCGGTAAGATTGAACGGCCCGGTGCTGTATTGGGCCGAGAACAGGCCCTTCCATTTCGGGGTACCCGTGCTCTGGGGCGCCGTACCCGTCCCCAGGACGCCCGCATAATTGTTATCCGGCTGGCCGGTCTGCTGCAGCGTGATCTGATCGACATAGGTGCCCGAGCCGGTCAGGGTCAGGGTGCCGCCCCACAGATCCGTGACATAGCTGGCCTGCAGGTCCATGCCCGAGGTGGACAGCGAGCTGAGATTGACGGGGGTACGGTTGATGATGTTCAGCGAGCCGCCCGGACCGTTGAACACCAGCGCCGAACACAGCGGGTTGTCCAGGTTTCCGGCCGCCAACCACTGCGCCCGGCAGGTATTGAGGATCACATTGTTGCTGATGGCGGAAATCTGACCCGTCAGGTTGATCGCGTACCAGTCCAGCGAGAAGCTGAAGCCGGGAAGGAAGGTCGGCGTCAGGATCACGCCGCCCGACACGGTGCGGGCCACCTCCGGGTCCAGCGTCGGGTTGCCCAGCACGTTGTTGATGCAGGACTGGGTGATGTTGGTCTTGGGGTCGATGCAGTTGCCGGTGTTGACGTTGGCCGGGGCGAACAGGTCCTGGATGGACGGGGCGCGGATATCGACCGACCAGATGGCGCGGAACCGGACATCGTCAATGACCTGGGTGGTGAGGCCCAGCTTCCAGGTTTCGACCATGCCGGAGGTGGAATAGTCGGTGATGCGGCCGGCCGCATTGATGTCCAGCGACTGCACCAGCGTGTCCTTGAGGATGGGCACGTTCACTTCCAGGAAGCCTTCCTTCACATTGACGCTGGAAGACGGGAAGGTGGTGTAGTTGGCCACGGCATAGCCGCCGAGCTCGCCGATCAGCGTGGCGTCGTTCTTGCCGGATTCCTTGCGGTAGCCGCCGCCGAAGGCGACGGAGATGTCGCCCGCGGGCAGCGCCCAGGGCAACGTGCCTTCCATGTATCCCTCGAACGAGGTCAGGCCGATATACATGTTCTGGTAGTTGCTGTTGTTGTCGGTGATGTAGCGGATGGCGGATGGGCTGGCGACGCCCTCGCCGAACACGTTGAGCGGCACGCAGCCCGGCTGGGCGGTCATCCTGCCGACCACGACCGGGACGCCCGTCAGCGTCGAACGGCAGACGATGCTGCCCAGGGGCAGGCCGGAAGTGCCGCGGTTGGCGGGGGTGACCAGCACGGCGTCCTGCGCGGCCTGCAGGTTGGCGATGATCGCGACGCCGCGCACCCGGACCGAATAGCGGGTCTCGGAATGCTGCGCATAGACATTCCAGAACCAGTCCTCGCCCAGCGTGCCTTCCAGGGTGAAGGCGCCGCGCCGGACCTGGCGGCGGTTGAAGGTCGTGGCCGGCGCCAGCGAATCATAGGCCTGCTTGAAATAATTGTCGCCCGTAACGGTATGGTTGTTGAAGTTGTTGGTGTTCATCGTGCCCATGACGAAGCTCTGGATGCCGCCGGCGATCATGGTGTCGCGGAGCTGGGCCGGCAGATAGGCATTGTCCTGCCGGATGGTCAGGCTGGTCTGCTGGAAGGATTGGGCGTCGCCCTTGCCGGTGAAATAGCCGTAATTGAGCTGCACCGAAGCCCGGATCGCATCGGTCAGTTGATACTTGCCATAGGCGAACAGGGTGTAGGTCGTGGTGGGATAGCCGATGGTCTGAAGCGGGGCATAGCTCTCATACTCGTTCAGGCTGCCGCCATTGGTCAGCACACCGTTGGTGACGTTGCCCGGATTGACCCTTTCGATCTGGCCGTTCTGGGTGAAGCGGATGTAGCGCAGGGCGTTGGCCGGGGCATTCGCCGCACCCATGCCCGTGCCCGCCGGGCTGGAGACGATGATACCGCCCGGAATCGTGTTGATCAGGCCGACATGATCGGCAAGGACATATTGCGTGTTGGTGGCGCTGGCGGTGGCGGCGGTCCAGGCCGGATTGGCGACCAGATAGGTGCCGCGATACCATTTCTGCTCGATCAGCAGCGCGGTGTCGGGACGGTAATTGTAGCCGGCCGCGATCTCCACCGAGCCACGCCCGCCGTCGAAATCCGTGCCCCAGATGGCGTTGGCCGAAACCTGGCGGACCAGGCTGTTGGTGGTGGTGCCCGCCTGCACGCTGCCCTTGAAGCCCTTGAAGTTCTTTTCGATGATGAAGTTGACGACACCGGCCACGGCATCGGAGCCCCAGGCGGCCGAAGCGCCGCCGGTCACCACGTCCACGCGGGAGATGACCGGGCTGGGAAGGGTGGTGACGTCCACGCCGCCGGTGAGGTTGGAGTTCACCACGCGCTGGCCGTCGAACAGGATCAGGGTGCGGTTGACGCCCAGATTGCGCAGGTTGAGGAAGTTCGCGCCGGCATTGCCGGGCGCGCCCGAGCCCTGCGACGCGCCGTACGACGCCGGGGGCGAGTTGACCATCGGCAACTGGCGCACCGAGTCCTGGATGTTGCCATAGGCGTTGCTTTCCAGTTGCTGCATGCCGATCACCGTGACCGGCGTCGGCGCCTCGATGCCGCTGGAGATACGCGAGGTGGAGACCGTGATCTCCTCGACATTTTCCTGGACCTGCTGCGCCTGCGCGGCCGCGGCCAGCATGGCGATCATCGCGGCAGACGAGCAGCTAAGCTTGAGCCCTTGCACAAAACCGTTCATTGCGCATCCCCCTCGTTTCTTCTTTGCTTTTCTTTCCTCACCTTCTGGACGGGAGGAAACCGTTTGCAACGTCACAAAGATGTTTGAGGTGGGCGTTCAGGCAGTCAAGCATCCGCGCAAGGACAAGCTGGCGCAAAAGTTTCGATTGTTTCCTCAGGCGGTAACATACCCGACAATTTCCAACGACCGATGCCGTGGCGACAAAGGCCCGCGTCTTACCAACTTTTCCATCCGGTAACGTTCCCGCGCGGAACAGGCGATCGCACCGCGCGCGCAGGGTGCGCGAGGCCACATTGGCGTCCGGCAATCTTTCGTCCGGCCTTGGCTTCCGTGCGAGGAAGTGCACCATCGCGCCTGACATGGTTCCTCCCGAGAACATCTTCGACGCTGCCAGGGCACGCGGAAGCCGGGCCGTCCTCGAGGACGCCGTGCGGCTGCACCAGCAGGGCAACCTCGCGCAGGCCGAGCGCCTGTATGGCGAGGTCCTGGCGCGCGATCCCGGCAATGCCGATGCCCTGCACCTCTTGGGCATGATCGGGTTGCAACGGGGCGAGGCCAGGGCCGCCCGCGACCTGATCCGCAAGGCCATCGCCATCAATGACCGCGTCGCGTCCTATCATTTCCATCACGCGCTGGCCCTGCAGAGCCTGGACGACATGCAAGGCGCGGTGGACAGCTATCGCCGCGCCCTGGCGCTGAAACCGGACGATCCCGACACCTATAACAACATGGGCAATGCGCTGGCGGCGCAAGGCAGGCTCAAGGAAGCGTTGCAGGCCTTCCACCGCCTGCTCGCGCTCCAGCCCGGCAACGCCCTCGCCCACAACAATCTGGGCCATGTGCAGAAAAGCCTGGGACGAGGGGATGAGGCCGAGGCCAGTTTCCGCAAGGCCATCGCCCTTCAGCCCGGCTATGCCGGTGCCCTGGTCAATCTGGGCAACCTGCATCACGACCGCAACGAAACGGATTTGGCGGAAGACTGCTATCGCCGCGCCCTCGCGCTGGCGCCGCACGATGCGAGCGCCCATTGCGGTCTGGGCGCGGTCCTGTGGCGACAGGGCCGTCACGACCAAGCCATGGCCTGCTACCGGACGGCATTGTCGTTCGATCCCCATCACGCCGGGGCGCTGGTCAATCTGGGCAACGCGCATTGGGAACGCGGCGCGCTGGCACAGGCCGAAGCGCTCCATGCCCGTGCGCTGGCGGTGCGGCCCCAGGACTGCGAAATCCTCAACAGCCTGACGGCGCTGCGGCTGGCGCGCGGCGACAGCGCCGGCGCGGGCGAGATGATCCGCCGCTCGCTGGCCGTTGCGGAAACCCTGGGGGCCAAAAGACTGTTCGTCCGGTTGGCGCGCCGCGCGGACTGGAATGGCGGGGAACAGGACCGGCACGTCCTGGCGCGCGCCCTGGCCGAACCATGGGACAGGCCCGGCGCGCTGGCTGAGGCCGCCGCCCGGCTGATCCGGGCCCATCCCGCGATCGGGCCGTTGGTGGCAGCGGCGGAGGCGCAATGGCCGAACTCCCTGCCGCTCGCGCAACTGCTGGGCGATGCCGGCTTCACGCCGCTGGCGGATGACGCGCTGCTGCGCGCGCTTCTGACCTCGGCGCCGAACATGGACATTCCGCTGGAGCGTTTCCTGACCCTGCTGCGCCGCGCCATGCTGCGGGAACTGGCGCAGGACGCTTCCGCCGACGGACCTGTGGTGCTTTTCGCTTCTGCCCTGGCGCAGCAATGTTTCATCAACGAGTATGTCTTCTCGTGCGGCGGCGATGAGATGGCGGCGGCACGCACGCTTCTGGAAACGGCGGATGCCGCAACGCCGATGCGTATCCTGCTGGCGGCGTGCTATTGCCCGCTCCACCGCCTGCCCGGCGCGGCGCGATTGCTTGAGACTCCATGGCCGCCGCCCGTGGACGCGGTGCTCACCCAGCAGATGCGCGAGCCTGCGGAAGAACAGCGCCTGCGCGCGCAGATTCCGCGCCTGACGCCAATCGCGGACGCGGTGTCGCTGCGAGTGCAGGACCAGTATGAGGAAAATCCCTATCCCCGCTGGGTGCGGCAGGCGCCGGGCGCACCGGACACCATCCTGAACTTCATCGGGGCCAAGTTTCCGCTGGCCCGGTTCGACCGCCATCCCGGACGCGCGATGCAGGATGTCCTGATCGCGGGCTGCGGCACCGGCCAGCGCGCCATCGCCATGGCGCAGAAATTCGGCGGCCGGAACATCCTGGCGGTGGACCTCAGCCTTGCCAGCCTTTGCTATGCCCGGCGCAAATCCGAGGCGCTGGGACTGCCCGTCACTTATGGTCAGGCCGACCTTCTCGAACTGGGCCGGATGGAACGCCAGTTCGATCTGATCGAAAGCCTGGGCGTCCTGCATCATCTTGCCGATCCCTGGGAAGGCTGGCGGCGGCTTCTGGCCCTCTTGCGCCCCGGCGGCTTCATGCTGCTGGGCCTTTACAGCGAAAGCGCCAGGCGCCCGATCGCGCAAGTGCGGGCCCGCATCCGGGAACAGGGCCTTGGCGGCAATGCCGGCGACATACGCCGGTTCCGCCAAGCCTTGATCGGAAGCGGCGCGGCGCATCCCTCGATCCTGTCATCGGAAGATTTCTTCAGCCTCAGCGCCTGCCGGGACCTGCTGTTCCACGTCCAGGAGCATCATGCGACCCTTGCGGCGATCGCCCGCTTTATCAAAAGCGAGAGGCTGCACTTTCTCGGCTTCGAGCTGGACGATGCTGTGCTGGCCGCCTATCGCAACCGCTTCCCCCAGGACAGGGCCGCGGCCGACCTGGCCTGCTGGGAGACATTCGAGGCGGATCATCCCGGCCTGTTCGGCGGCATGTATGTGTTCTGGATTCAGAAACCGGCCGATGCCGGTACGGCGGAAACCGCCCCGCCCTTGCCTTCGGAACCCACGCTTTTACAATCTTCCGCATCGGACGCGGCCAGAGAGAAGCCCGCGCCGCCGCCAGGGACCGTGCCGGAGACGTGATGATGAATATCATGCCGATCTTCATCAATTTCCTGGCGGTGGAGTCCTTGCGCCTCGACAATGAGAGGATCGAGAAATACTGCCTGGAACGGAAGAGGCAGAGCGCAGGACGCATCGTCTCCAATGGCGGCGGCTGGCAGAGCGAGGATCTGGACCCGGCCACGCCGGAACTGGCGGAGCTGTTCGCGCAGGTGCTCAACAGGCTCAACGAAGTGCACCGCGCCTTCGAGTTCAACCCGGCCATGCGCCAGGTGATCACGGAGGCCTGGATCAACATCAACCAGAAGGGCCATTTCAACTATGCGCATGACCATCCGGGCAGCCTGTTTTCGGCCGTCTATTATGTGAAGGGCGGGCCGGACAAGGGCGAGCTGGAGTTCAAAACGCCTATCACGGCGCACACCTATACGATCTCGAACGAGGTCGTGCAGAATTTCAACGGCTTCACCGGACATGCGATGGTGATCCCGCCCATCACCGGAGATCTGCTGATCTTCCCCTCCTGGCTCCTGCATCGCGTGAACATGAGCCGGTCGGAGGAGCCGCGGATCAGTATCGCCTTTAACTCCCGCGCCGCCAGGTTCACATGACCGGCAGACTGGACATGCGCCGCCTGCTGTCGCCCATCGGGGTGGAGCGGTTCTTCGCCCAACACTGGCAGACGCGCATGGCGCTGCTGCCGCTGGCGGAAGACGATCTGGCATTCGTCCGCCGGACCATCGGGCCGCTCGATCCGGCGCGGCTGGCCGGGCTGGCGCGGGAAGAGGCGCAGGCCTGGCTGGCGAATGATTTCGTCGCCCACAGCGTCTTTCCGGTCGATCCCTCCAATGCGATGAAATTCCATCAGGCCGGCGCCACGCTCTATTTCGTCAATGTCCCGCTGCCCGCGCTGACCGAGAGCGTCGCGGATTTCCTGGGGGCGCCGCGCCGGCAGGTGATCGCCAGCCTGTTCTATACGCCCGCCGGGGGCGGCGCCGTGCCGCATTTCGACAAGAACGAGAATTTCACCATCCAGCTCACCGGCGCCAAGCGCTGGCAGGTGGGCGAGGCCCCCATGGTGCCCGCGGCGCCCGACAGCTACACGCTGGGCTCGCCCGCCATCACACCCGCGCTCGCGCCGTTGCTGGCCAAGGCGCAGCGGCCGCCGGAGCAGACGGTGGAGCTGAAGCCCGGTACACTCTTTTATGTGCCGCGCGGCACGGTGCATCACACCAGCGCGGGCGAACCGAGCTGGTCGCTGAACCTGTCCTACACCCCGACCATGTGGCTGGATCTGCTGCGCGTGGGGCTGCAGGAGCGGCTGACCGCCTCGCCGCGCTGGCGCGCCATCGTGACCGGGGCCGGGAAAGACGGCGCGGGCGGCGATCCCGCCGCGCGGAATGCCAACTACCTGCCCGAACTGCTGGCGGAATTGCGCGGGATGCTCGACGATCCCAAAGAGGCAGAGGCGCTCACGCGCGCCTTTTTCGAGCGGCTGGACGGGTGAGGCGATGCGGCTGATCATGCGGGTGGCCCTGCCCCCGGCGACGGAAAATCCCGCCCTGGCCGCGCCGGACTTTTCGCTGAAATGGCAGTTGATGCTCAAGCAGGTCGGCGCGCTGAACGCCGATGTGCGCGAGCAGGGGCGGCTGCATTTCGTGCTTCTGGATATCGACCCCGTCCAGATCACGCCCACCGCCGAAGCGGTGTTCCGCCTGGCGGGCGTCAAGCCGGACTTCCTGCCGCAGATCGTGCCACAACCATATTACGGGGTCAGGAACTATTGAACGCTGTTTGGAGCAGCGCCCACTCGGACCGCTGCGCGGGTCCCGTGGCGCTCAGTTTCATCGGGCTTTGGCACCCTCGGCCTGGCGCCCACTCGGACCGCTGCGCGGTCCTCCGTGGCGCTCAGTTTTTCTAAGCTCGCTGCGCTCGCTAAGAAAAACTGGCGCACCCGAAAGGATTCGAACCTCTGACCCCCAGATTCGTAGTCTGGTGCTCTATCCAGCTGAGCTACGGGTGCGTTTGGAGCGCGCGAACCTATTGGGGCGGCCTCTCAAACGCAAGTCAAAGCAGCGGGGGCGCCGGCCGGAATCCGCCCGGCCCCTCCCGCAGGCCGCCCGCACCGCCCGCCAAAGCGGCAAGTCCCGGCCATTCCGAGAGAATTTGGCAAGAAATCTCTGGGGAAGCGGCATAGTGCTCCCTTGTCCCGCCCCCCAGCCCTCGTTAAGACTAAAAGCGCCAAAGACCGTCGCGCCTGCCCGGGCGCGGGGCCTGGTGGGTTTGGGGCGCCGAAAGGCCGCGACATCTGAAACAGGTGCGGGCCAGGGGCGGGCGCCGGGGCAGCGGAGAGCAGTATGAGGGGATTTCCAGCTAAGCTAAGGCTCCGTCCGGGGCTTTTTCTGGCGCTTGCGCTGGCCGGCACCAGCCTGGCTGGCTGCGCCGACCTGGATGCGGCGCTGTTCGGCGATGAATCCTATGCCGAGCTGGAAGCGCCCGCCGCGCCGGTGGCCGCGCCCGCCGCGGGCGGCTTCGGCAATGTCAGCGTGCCCCAGCCCGTCTCCGCCAGCCCCGTCGGCGGCGGCGCGCCGGTGCCCACCATCACCCCGATCCAGATCAGCGCCGGGGCCGACACCGGCACCCAGGTGAACCGCACCATCCAGTCCATCCGCGCCCAGGTGCAGGGCCTGCAGCAGAAGATCTCCACCAACGCCAGCCGCCTAGCCGACCTGCGCAACCAGGGCGCGTCCGCCGCCCAGTCCTATCAGCAGTCCAAGGCCCGCATCACCGCGCGGCTGCAGATCGGCACCACCCGCGGCAATCCCGAACTGGTCGCCGAATGGAATTCGGCCCAGACCTCGCTGGATACGCTCACCGGCAACATCAACGCCCTGAACGCCTTGGGCACCGACGTCACCAACGATTCCTCCGCGGCGCATTTCGCCCTGAACCAGATCGCCGCCACCCGCAACATCTCCGGCGCGGTGGACGAGGATCACCGCCAGCTCGCCCTGCTGGAGGACGAGACCAGCCAGACCATCGTGGTGATCGACCGCCTGCTCAAGGAAGTGTCAGACAATGTGCAGCGCCAGACGGCCTATGCCGCCAGCGAGCGCCAGAACCTGACGCTGCTGGCCAACGCCATCAAGAACGGCGAACTGTTCGGCGGGCCGGTGGCGCCCGTCTCCTCCGGCGCCATGACCAGTCAGCAACTGGCCTCGGCCGGATCGCCCCTGGTGGTGATCAAGTTCGACCGCCCCGATGTGGACTATCAGCAGGTCCTTTATGCCGCGCTGAACCAGGCGCTGCAGAACCGCCCCAATGCCGGGTTCGAGGTCGTCGCCGTCTCGCCCAGCCGCGGCAACGCCGCCTCGGTGCAGATCGCCCAGACCACTGCCCGCCGCCATGCGCAGGACGTGATCCGCTCCATGACCGACATGGGCGTGCCCGCCACCCGCCTGGGCGTGGCCTCCACCACCGATCCCGCCGCCGCGGGCAACGAAGTCCGCGTCTTCGTGCGCTGACGCCCGCGCGAAAGCACACGATTATGGAAGCCCCGCCCGTCCGGCGGGGCTTTTTTCTGGGTGGCGCTGTCCGTAACATGGCGCCTCAACCGCCAGAGGACGCCTTGTTCAAACCCGCCCGCGTTCTTCTTCTTTTTCTCCTCACCCTTCTGCCTGCGGCGGCGCAGGGCCCGCGCGAGAATTTCGCGGCCCGGATGATGGTGGCTGCCGCCAATCCGCTGGCGGCCAATGCCGGGCTGGAAATGCTGAAAGCGGGCGGCTCGGCGGTGGACGCCGCCATCGCCACCCAACTGGTGCTGAACCTGGTGGAGCCGGAATCCTCCGGTATCGGCGGCGGCGCCTTCCTGCTGGTCTTCGACCCCAGGGAGAAGAAGACCACCAGCTTCGACGGCCGCGAGGTCGCCCCGGCGAGCGCGCGCCCGGACATGTTCCTGGACGCCAAAGGCCAGCCGCGCGGGCGCGGCGAGGCGATCCCCGGCGGCCTTTCGGTCGGCATTCCCGGCGTGATCGGGATGCTGGAGCTGGCGCACCAGAAATACGGCAAGCTGCCCTGGGCACGGCTGTTCGAGCCCGCCATCCGGCTGGCGGAAGACGGCTTTCCCATCGGCCCCAAGCTGGCGCGCACCATCGCGGGCGCCGGGCGCGGGATGCTGACCATGCCCGACATCCGCAACACCTTCTTCCATGCCAATGGTGCGCCCCGGAAGCAGGGGGAGATTCTCAAGAACCCCGCCTTCGCCCGGAGCCTGCGCGCCATCGCGGCGGGCGGCGCCAAGGCGTTCTATAGCGGGGAGATCGCGCAGGAAATCGTCGCTGCCGTGCAGAAGGCGCCGGTCAATCCCGGCGGCATGACCCTGGCCGACTTGGCGGGCTTTGCCGCGCGCGAGCTGGAGCCGGTCTGCGGCCCCTATCGCATCTGGGTGGTGTGCTCGATGGGGCCGCCCTCTTCGGGCGGGGTCGCCGTCGTGCAGATCCTAGGCATGCTGGAGCGCTTCCCGCCTGCCCAGCTTCAGCCCAACAGCTTGAGCGAGACGCATCTCTTCACCCAGGCGAGCCGCCTGGCCTATGCCGACCGCGCCAAATATCTGGGCGACGCCTCGGTGGTGGACGTGCCGATCAAGGGCCTTCTGGATCGCGGCTATATCGCCCGCCGCTCGGCGCTGATCGACCCCGGCAAGGACATGGGCACAGCCGAAGCGGGCAACCCGCCGGAAAAGCACACGCGCTATGCGCCGCAGGTCTCCGGCGCCAACCATGGCACCAGCCACATGACCATCGTGGATGCGGACGGCCAGGTGATCGCCATGACCACGTCGGTGGAAAGCACCTTCGGGGCCAAGATCATGGCGGGCGGCTTCCTGCTCAACAACACGTTGACCGACTTCTCCTTCCAGCCGGTCCGGGACGGCGCCCCCGTCGCCAACGCGCCCGCGCCGGGCAAGCGGCCGCTCTCGGCCATGTCGCCCACCATCGTCTTCGACCGGGAGGGCAATTTCGTGCTGGGGATCGGCTCGCCCGGGGGGCCCGCGATCATCTCCTATGTCGCCCAGTCGCTGGTGGCGGTGCTGGACGGGGGCCTCGCGCCGCAGGAGGCCATCGCCCTGCCCCGGCACCTCAACACCAACAGCGGCACGGTGCTGGAGCGTTCGGCCTGGGCCGAGCAGATCACCCCCAAGCTGGGAGCCATGGGCCATCAGTTGCGGGGCGGAGGCGGCGAGGGCAGCGGCCTGCATGCCATCCAGAAGGTTCCGGGCGGCTACCGGGGCGGGGCCGACCCCCGACGGGACGGAGTCGTACTCGGCGAGTAATTTTATTACCCAACCCCCTCTGGCCTTCACACGCGGTCGGCCGCAGAAGCGGCCTTGCGTGCTACGGCCACCTCCCCCTTGCCGGGCTTCGCCCGAAGGGGGAGGCGGGCCTCAGCCTGGCTCCACCTCCCAGGTTGACAGGGCCGCCCCCGGCTTCTAGAACCCGCGCTCTTTTCACCGCCCGGAAGTGGGATTTTGGGCGGAAAACCGCCTTTTCGGAGCTGTCGTCATGAAGCGCACCTATCAGCCGAGCAAACTCGTGCGCAAGCGCCGCCATGGCTATCGTTCGCGCATGGCGACCGCCGGTGGCCGCAAGGTGATCGCCCGCCGCCGCGCCCATGGCCGCAAGAAGCTGTCAGCCTGAAACCCGCCGCTCCGGGCTCTAGGGGCTTGGGGCCATGGACCGTCTGAAAAAGCGCGCCGACTTCCTTCGGGCCGCCCGGGGCGTGCGCCGGGTCGAAGGCGCCGTCACCCTGGAAATCTGCAAGTCGGGGACGCCGGACGCCCCCTGGCGCGTGGGCTTCACCGCCAGCCGCAAGGTGGGCAATGCGGTGGCTCGCAACCGCGCCAAGCGGCGCCTGCGTGCCGCCGCGTCGCAGCTTCTGCCTCTTTTGGGGCGCAAGGGGCACGACTATGTTCTGGTCGCGCGGGCGAGCACCGGAACGCGGGCCTTCGACGCCTTGCTGGCGGATGTGACGGCAGCCCTGAAATCCGCGCACAAGGGGCTGGACCGGATTACGGGAGAAGGCACGTGAACACAGAAGCCGGACGGTCCGCGAGTCTGGCGGCGCGCGCCCTGATGGCGCCCATCCGCTTCTATCGTCGCTTCCTCTCGCCCCTGAAGCCGCCCTCCTGCCGCTTCATGCCCACCTGCTCGGCCTATGCGCTGGAGGCGATCGCCGAACATGGCGCGGGCAAGGGCCTGGTCCTGGCCTTGCGCCGCCTGCTGCGCTGCCACCCCCTCACCTGGCTGGGCGGATCGTCGGGTTTCGACCCGGTTCCCCATGGCCCCCACTCGCACAAGACACCGCACCGATGAATGAAGGCAACAACAAGAATTTCCTGATCGCGCTGGCGCTGTCGCTGCTGGTCTTCGCGGTATGGCAGTATTTCGTCGCCACCCCGCAGATGGAGGCCGAGCGCGCGCGCCAGGCCGAACTCACCAAGCAGGAGCAGCCCGCCGCCCCGCCCGCCGCGCCTGCCGCCCCCGGCATGACGGGCGTGCAGGCGCCCGCCACGGCCCTCAGCCGCGAGGCGGCGCTTAAGGCCGGCGGCGCGCGCGTCGCGGTGGACGCGCCGATGGTGGACGGCTCGATCCAGCTCACCGGGGCGCGCTTCGACGATCTGCGCCTGAAACAGTATCGCGAGACCATCGACCCCAAGAGCGACGAGATCGTGCTCTTGGCGCCGCGCGGCACCGCCTATCCTTATTTCGCCGAGTTCGGCTGGGTGGCGCAGGGCGTGCGTACGCCCAATGCCCAGAGCGTCTGGCGGCAGACCAGCGGCGGCGTGCTGGCGCCGGGCAAGCCGGTGACGCTCTCCTGGGACAATGGCCAGGGCCTGATCTTCACCCGCGTCGTCGCCATCGACGAACGCTACATGTTCACGGTCGCCGACAGCGTCCAGAACAAGTCCGGCCGCGAGGTGACGCTTTATCCCTATGGCGCGGTGGAGCGGCAGAACGCCCCCACCCATGAGGGCAATTTCATCCTGCACACCGGCTTTGTCGGCATCGCCAACGGCACGCAGCATGACGCGCCCTATAGCGATTTCAGCGAGCCGGGCACCCCGCCGGTGACCTTCGATTCCATCGGCGGCTGGGTGGGCATCACCGACAAATACTGGATGGCCGCCGTGATCCCGCCGCAGAGCGAGAAGTTCGACGGCCAGTATCTGGGCTCGCGCACCGCCGCGGGCGTGCCCGCCTATCAGGCCAATTACCGGCTGGGCGCGCGCAAGATCGCCGCCGGAAGCACCGCCACCGTCACCCATCGCCTGTTCGCGGGCGCCAAGGTGGTAAGCCTGCTGCAGGACTATGAGGAGCGCCAGCAGATCGCCCGCTTCACCAATGCGGTGGACTGGGGCTGGTTCTGGTTCCTGACGCGGCCCTTCTTCGCGGCGCTGGACTGGTTCAACAAGCTCTTGGGCAATTTCGGCCTCGCCATCCTGGCGCTGACGGTGGTGGTGAAGATCGTGTTCTTCCCGCTGGCCAACGCCTCCTTCCGCGCCATGAGCAAGATGAAGAAGCTGCAGCCGGAAATGGAGCGGCTGAAGAAGGAGCATGCCGAGGACCCGCAGAAGTTCCAGCTGGCGATGATGGAGCTCTACAAGCGCGAGAAAGCCAACCCGCTGGCGGGCTGCGTGCCGATCCTGCTCACCATCCCGATCTTCTTCGCGCTCTACAAGGTGCTGTTCGTCACCATCGAGATGCGCCATGCGCCCTTCTATGGCTGGATCCGCGACCTGTCGGCGGCGGACCCCACCTCCTACATCAACCTGTTCGGGCTGCTGCCCTTCGACCCGCATGCGGTGCTGCCGCGCTTCCTGCTGTTCCTGTCGCTGGGCGTCTGGCCGATCCTTTACGGCATCACCATGTGGCTGCAGCAGAAGCTCAACCCCGCGCCGACCGACCCGGTGCAGGCGAAGATGATCGCCTTCATGCCGCTGGTGCTGACCTTCCTGTTCGGCACCTTCCCGGCGGGCCTGGTGATCTACTACACCTGGAACAACATCCTCGGGATCATCCAGCAATGGATCATCATGCGGAAGGAGGGCGTGGAGATTCACTTGTTCGAGGGCTGGGGCAAGAAGAAGGCCGCGGCCAACGATGCCTGAGGCCCATGTCCACTGACGCCGGCGAGGCCGCGCGCAAGCTGTTCGCGGGGCCTTGCGGCTTCGTCTGGGGCACGAAGACGCCGGGCGATTTCCCGCCCGCCAAGCTGCCCGAGGTGGCGTTTGTCGGCCGCTCCAATGCCGGCAAGTCCAGCCTGGTCAACGCGCTGACGGGCAGGAAGACCCTGGCCAGGGTCTCGCAGACGCCGGGGGCGACGCGCCAGATCAACTTCTTCGAACTGGGCGGCAGGCTGATGCTGGCCGACCTGCCCGGCTATGGCTTCGCCAAGGTCTCCAAGGCCGAGGCCGCCGCCTGGCAGGAGACCGTCTTCGCATACCTGCGCGGGCGCGGGCCCCTGCGCCGGGTGCTGCTTCTGGTGGATGCGCGGCGCGGGGTGATGGACAGCGACCGGCAGGTGCTGGAGCTGCTTTCCCGCGCGGCGGTTTCGACCCTGATCGTGCTGACCAAGTTCGACGAAGTCGCCGCGAAGGACCGCGCCGCCACGCTGGAGGCCGCCCGCGAAGAGGCCGGGCGCCACACCGTGGCACTGGCGGAGGTAATTGCTACCTCCTCCCAGACCGGCGAGGGCATCCCGGCCCTGCGGGAGCATTTGTTCGCTTTGCTGTGACCGGCGCGGCCGCGGCGGGTTTCCGTTGGAATCGGCAGGCCCTGGCTCTATAAGGCCCCCGCCTGTTTCCTCGAGGATGGCCATGGCCGGGTCCGACGACACCCAAGAAGACCGCAACCTGCGGGTAATGGCGCGCTGGCGCCAGACCGGCCGGGTGCTGATCGAGGCTCTGCCCTATATCCTCAACTACGACCAGAAGACCATCGTGGTGAAGTATGGCGGCAACGCCATGACCGGCAATGGCGGCACCGACGATTTCAGCCAGGACATCGTGCTGATGAAGCAGACGGGCATCGATCCGGTCGTCGTCCATGGCGGCGGGCCGCAGATCGGCGCCATGCTCAAGAAGATGGACATCCACTCCACCTTCATCGACGGCTTGCGCGTCACCGACGCCGCGGCGGTGGAGATCGTGGAGATGGTGCTGACCGGCTCGATCAACAAGCAGATCGTCAGCGCCATCAACGCGGCGGGCGGACGCGCCGTTGGCCTGTCGGGCAAGGACGGCAATCTGGTGGTGGCGCGCAAGGTCGCCCTGACCAAGACCAATCCCGAGACCGGCCAGAAGGAGGCGGTGGATCTGGGCTTTGTCGGCGAGCCGGAGCGGATCAATCCCGAAGTGCTCCACACCATGATGAAGTCGGAGATCATTCCCGTGATCGCGCCCATCGGCGTGGGCACCAGGGGCGAGACCTACAACATCAATGCCGACACGGTGGCGGGCGCGGTGGCGGGGGCGCTGAACGCCGAGCGCCTGGTCCTGCTTACCGATGTCGAGGGCGTGCTGGACAAGGACAAGAAGCTGGTCCCGAAGCTGACGGTGCGCGAAGCGCGCCAACTGATCGCGGACGGCACCATTTCCGGCGGCATGATCCCCAAGATCCAGACCGCGATCGAGGCGGTGGAATCCGGCGTCAAGGCCGCCGTCATCCTGGACGGGCGCATCCCGCACGTTCTGCTGCTCGAGCTTTTCACCGAGCACGGCGCGGGCACGCTCATCACCGCCGAATGAGGCTTGTGCTGGCGGGCCTGGGCGCGGCGCTGCTCTTCGCCGCCGCCGCCGCCACGCCGGCCAAGGCCGCGCTGACGCTGTGCAACCGCACCAGCTACATCCTCTATGCGGCGACGGCGGCCATCAACACGCCGCGGTCGCAGACGCAAGGCTGGACGCGCATCGTGCCGGGCGACTGCCAGATCGCGCGCAAGGAGGCGCTGACCGCCGAGACCTATCTGGTGCATGCGCGCTCCTCTCTGGCCCATTCCGGCCCGGCGCGGGCCTGGGGCGGCACCTTTCCCATGTGCGTGCGCGACGCCAACTTCACCCTCACCCAGACGGGCGCGATGGCGGTGTGCCGCGCCGGGGACAGCTTCGCCCTGCCCTTCGCGGCGCTGGACACCGAGGGCCGCGCCAACTGGACCATGATGCTGGACGAGGAGCCCGTCCTGCCTTCGCTGATGGCGGCGCAGCTTGCAGGCGTCAAGCGCCTGTTGCGCGACAATGGCCACGATCCCGGACCGATCGACGGCAGCGCCAGCAAGCAGACCGGCGCGGCGCTGGCCGCCTTCCGCAAGGCGATGAACGCCGAGAAGCTGGACAATGCCGCGCTCTTCACCCTGATGGAGAGCGAGGCGCGCAAGACCGCCGCGCCTGCGGGCTACACCATCTGCAATGACGGCAAGGCGGTGCTGGACGTGGCGCTGGCCGAGACCGCCAAGGGCAAGCCGGTCAGCCGCGGCTGGTGGACGGTGCCGGGCGGGGCCTGTGCCCGCGCGCTCACCACGCCTCTGGCGGCGGACGCCTTCTATCTCTTCGCGCGGCGCAAGGACGGCACGGTAGCGGCGGGCGGCAAGGAGATGTTCTGCATCGCGCCCACCCCTTTCGAGATCGCGGCGCGCGGCAACTGCGCCACCCGCAAGCAGCAGGAGGCGGCCTTCGTCCGCACCCCGACCGACGGCCGGGCCGGCTTCATCGCCCGCCTCGGCGAGAAGGGCCTGTTGCCGCCCCCGCCGCGCGCGCCCGCTCAGCCGATCCCGAAATAGGCGAGATGCCAGCGCATCTCCTCCTTGGAGAGCGGAAAGCTGGTGCCGCCCCGCGCCGGCAGCAATTCGTGCGCGGGCAGCCGCATGATGCCGGTCTGGATCTTGAACGCGGCCCGCATCGGCAGATGCGCGTGCCAGATCAGCGCCACGATGGGCTTGGCGTTGCGCGCCGCCAGGATGCGCCGCACCGTGCCCACGGGGACGTTCGCCAGTTCCGCCAGCGTCAGGATGGTGAGATCGCGGCTGCCGCCTTGCGCCGCCTGTTCCAGAAAGACCGCATCCAGCCTTCCTTCCGCCTTGGCCTTCGCCACCAGCTCGGCGGCGCGGGCCGGGGGCGTGAGCGCGCCCGCGGCGATGTCGCTTTCGGCCAGGCGCGCGCGCAGCTCCCGCGCCAGATGCTGGCGGGTGGTCTCGCTGAGGTCATGCCGCGCCGCCAGCCTTTCGATGATCGCCGCGCCGACGAAACCCGCGATGCGGCGGATGGCGCGGGCGGAAATGTCGGCCCTGAGCGCCAGCGGCAGATGCCATTCGCTGACCTCTTCGGCCTCCTCCAGGATGCGGTCCAGCGTCTCCTTGCGGATTTTCGCGTCGGGATTGACCAGCAGCGCCGTCACCGCCGGGATGTCCAGCGTCTTGACGATGGCGTGGCTGACATCCTCGCCGAGCGGCCTGCGTCTGGCCACCGCCGCCAGCACCTCATGCGCCTGGGCGCAGGCGATGATCTCCATCAGGTCGGCGTCGGACAGGAGCGGCGAATATTCCAGGATGGGCGCGGCGACCATGCTCTCGGCATCCTGCGCCAGGCGCCGGACGATGTCGGCAGGCACGGTGGAAAGGCTCTTGATCTCCTCCGCCAGGATGGCGCGCACCCGCACCGAGGCGTCGCGGGCCAGACGCTCCAGCGTCTCGACGGTCAGGGCGAAGATATGGGCATTGTCCTCCAGCGACAGGCCGGGCATCAGCCGGGCGATCTTCACCGCCAGCTCGGCGCGCACATCGGCCTCGGCATCCTCGGCCAGGAGGCGGTTGGTGACGGGGCTGGCGCTGCGGTTCGCCGCCACCGCGGCGCGCGTCGCGGGCGCGCCATGCATGGCCAGATAATGCAGCACCTCGGGCTCGGCATCGCTGCGGCGCGCCAGGATGTCCTGTGCCGCGCGGGTGCGGGCTTCGAGAATGTCCAGCGCCGCGCGGCCGTCGAGCGTTTCCGGGCCGCCGGCGCGGCCTTTCCTGTTGAGCTGGGTCATGCCGCCTTCTTTCCTGAAGCGCGGATTGTCCGCCCCCCGCTTTAACAGCCGCTAAAGAGGCATGGTGGATGGGCGTTAACGCTGTCTTGCGCGCCAAACGCGGCCGGGCCATGGTCCGGCCCATGAACGGCGCGATCCACAGCAGAGGCACGCCCGGTTCCGGCCCCGCGCCCGGGGCGGAAATCCGGCCCGATTTCCGGCATGTGCGCCACTGGGTCTTCGACCTGGACAACACGCTGTACGACGCCCATTGCGGCATCTTCGCCCAGATCGAAGCGCGCATGACCGACTATGTCGCGCGCCACACCGGCCTGCCGCGCGCGGAGGCGCGCGCCCTGCAGAAGGCGCTCTACCGCAGCCATGGCACTACCCTGAACGGCATGATGCAGCTTCATGGCGTGGCGGCGGACGATTATCTCTCCTTCGTGCACGACATTGATCTTTCGGGCCTGGCGCCGGACGCCGCGCTGACGGCGGCGGTGGCGCGGCTGCCGGGGCGGCGCTACATCTTCACCAATGGCTGCCGCCACCATGCCGCGCGCATCCTTGCGCGCATCGGCATGGCGCATCTGTTCGAGGAGGTGTGGGACATCCGCACCCTGGGCTTCACCCCCAAGCCCCAGACGGCTGCCTATGAGCGGGTGGTGGCGGCATCCGGCCTGCCGCCGAAAGAAGCGGCAATGTTCGACGACATCCCGCACAATCTGCCCGCGGCGCGGGCCCTGGGCATGACCACCGTGTGGCTGAACACGGGGGCGGATTTCTCCCATGGCGCGCCGCCCCCGCCGCGCGCGCATATCGACCACGAGACCGACGATCTTTCCCGCTTTCTTCACGCCATCAGGATTTGACCATGACCGATCTTTCTTCCGCCATCGAAGCCGCCTGGGAGGCGCGCGACAGCCTGAACGCCACGACGAAGGGCGCACACCGCGACGCGGTGGAGGCGGTCCTGTCCGCGCTGGATGACGGAAAGCTGCGCGCCGCCGAGAAGGTGGACGGCGCCTGGAAGGCCAATGAATGGGTGAAGAAGGCGATCCTGCTGTCCTTCCGCCTCAACGACATGGCCATCATCGAGGGCGGCCCCGGCGGCGCGGTCTGGTGGGACAAGGTAGACTCCAAATTCAAGGGCTGGGACGCGGCCCGCTTCCGCGCGGCGGGCTTCCGCGCCGTGCCGGGCGCCATCGTGCGCCGCAGCGCCTTCATCGCCAAGGGCGCGGTGCTGCTGCCCAGCTTCGTCAATGTCGGCGCTTATGTGGGCGAAGGCACGATGGTGGACACCTGGGCCACGGTGGGTTCCTGCGCGCAGGTGGGCGCGCATTGCCATATCTCGGGCGGGGCGGGCATCGGCGGGGTGCTGGAGCCCTTGCAGGCTACGCCCACCATCATCGAGGACAATTGCTTCATCGGCGCGCGCGCCGAGGTGGCCGAGGGCGTGATCGTGGGCGAGGGCAGCGTGCTTTCCATGGGCGTCTATCTGTCGGCTTCCACCCGCATCATCGACCGCGCCACGGGCGAGGTCTTTCTGGGCAAGGTGCCGCCCTATTCGGTGGTGGTGTCGGGCTCGGCGCCCACGGGCAATAATGCCGGTCCCAATCTCTACTGCGCCGTGATCGTCAAGCGGGTGGACGAGAAGACCCGCGCCAAGACCTCGATCAACGAGCTGCTGCGTGATTGACCCCGTCGCGCTCGCCCAGGACCTGATCCGCCGTCCCTCGGTGACGCCGAAGGATGCGGGCGCGCTCGACGTGCTGGAAGCGGCGTTGAAGCCCCTGGGCTTTGCCTGCCAGCGCCTGCCCTTTGGCGAGGTGGACAATCTCTATGCCAGGCTGGGCGAGGCGGCGCCGCATTTCTGCTTCGCCGGGCACACCGATGTGGTGCCGCCGGGCGAAGGCTGGCGGCACGATCCCTTCGCCGGAAAGATCGAAGATGGCGCGCTGTTCGGGCGGGGCGCCGCCGACATGAAGTCGGCCATCGCCGCCTTTGTCGCCGCCGTGGCGCGGCATGGCCGGCCCCAAGGCTCGATCAGCCTTCTCATCACCGGCGATGAGGAAGGCGCGGCGGTCAACGGCACCGTCAAAGTGCTGGACTGGCTGAGGCAGCGCGGCGAAAGGCTCGACCATTGCGTGGTGGGCGAACCCACCGCCACGGCCCGCGCGGGCGACACGCTCAAGATCGGCCGGCGCGGCTCGGTCAATATAGACCTGGCCGCCATCGGGGTGCAGGGCCATGTCGGCTATCCGGCGCGGGCGAAGAATCCCATTCCCGCCCTGGCCACGCTGGTGACACGGCTCTCGGCGCACCGGCTGGACGAAGGCAGCGCGTATTTCGAGCCTTCGACCCTGGCCTTCACCACCCTGGATGTGGGCAATGCCGCCACCAATGTGATCCCGGGCGAGGCGCGGGCGCGATTCAACATCCGTTTCAACGATCTGCACACGGCGGAAAGCCTTATTGCCTGGGTTGAACGCGAGGCGATACAGATCGCCGCGGAAACCGGCGTGGAAATCAAGGTCGCGGCGCAGGTGAGCGGCGTCTCCTTCCTTACCCCGCCGGGGCCGTTCACGGCGCTGGTGGCCGAAGCGGTCGAGCGCGTCACCGGCACGGCGCCGCAATTCTCCACCAGCGGCGGCACCTCGGATGCGCGCTTCATCAAGGACGCCTGCCCGGTGGTGGAGCTGGGCCTGGCGGGCACCACCATGCACAAGGTAGACGAGTGCGTGCCGGTGGCCGAGATCGCGGCCCTCACCGATATCTATGCCGCGCTGCTGGACGCCTATTTCGCAAACCCTCCCAGATAAATGACCATCGGTATCTTCGATTCCGGCATGGGCGGCCTCACCGTGATGCGGGCGCTGAAGGCGCGCCTGCCGGGCGAATCCTTCCTCTATCTGGGCGACACGGCGCGGCTGCCCTACGGCACCAAGAGCGCCGAGACGGTGACGCGCTATGCGGTGCAGGCGGCGCGCGCACTGCTGGCCCATGACATCAAGCTGCTGGTGGTGGCGTGCAACACCGCTTCGGCGGCGGCGCTGCCGGTGCTGGCCGAGACGCTTGCGCCCCTGCCGGTGGTGGGGGTGATCGCGCCGGGCGCCGCGGCGGCGGTGGCGGCGGCGCCCGGCGGCCCCATCGCCGTCATCGCCACCGAGGGCACGGTCAAGGGCGGCGCCTATGTGCGGGCGATCCAGGCGCTCGTGCCCCGCATGCCGGTGGTGAGCCAGGCCGCGCCGCTCTTCGTGGCGCTGGCGGAGGAAGGCTTGCGCGAAGGGCCGATCGCCCGGCTGGTGGCGGAGCGGTATCTGACGCCGCTGCTGGCGACGCTGCCCAGGCCCAAGGCGCTGGTGCTGGGCTGCACCCATTTTCCGGTGCTGAAGGACGTGATCGGGCAGGTGGCGGGCGCGGATGTCGCCATCATCGACAGCGCCGAGACCACCGCGAAGGCGGTGGAGGAGATTCTGAACGCGCGCGGGCTGCTGGCGGCGGGGCCGGGATCGTCGCGCTTCCTCTGCACCGATGCACCGGGGCGCTTCGCCCATCTGGGGGAGATATTCCTGGGCGAGCCGATCGATCCGGGCAGCGTTACCCTCGTTGATCTTTAGAACTGAATCTCAAACTCACCATGGGCGGGCTTGACCCGCCCATCCAACTTGGTGTGGCTCGATAAAAAGTTGGATGGCCGGCCCGGAGGCCGGCCATGGTGAATATAGGAATGTTCTAATAATCCACCTTCACCAGATAGAGCCCGTCGGGGGGTGAGACGGGGCCGCAGGCGCTGCGGTCACGCGCCTGAAGCGCCGCCTTCAGGTCGCGCGCGGTCCAGCGCCCCTCACCCACCAGCTTGAGCGAGCCGACAAAGGAGCGCACCTGGTGATGCAGGAAGGAGCGGGCCGAGGCTTCGACATGGATTTCCTCGCCGCGGCGAAAGACCTCAAGCCGGTCCAGCGTCTTGACCGGCGAGCGGGCCTGGCATTCGGCGGCGCGGAAGGTGGTGAAGTCATGCGTGCCCAGCAGGCATTGCGCGGCGGCGTGCATCGCTTCCGCATCCAGCGCCACCGACAGGTGCCACACTTTCCGTGCATCCAGCGCCGGCGGGGCGCGGCGGTTGAGGATGCGGAAGAGATAATGCCGCCCGGTGGCGGCGAAGCGGGCATGGAAATCGTCCGGCGCCCGCGCCGCTTCCAGCACCACCACCGGCCGGGGCCGCAGGAAATGGTTGAGCGCGTCGCGCACCTTTTCGGGCGCGAAGTCTTTTTCCAGGTCGAAATGCGCCACCTGCCCCAGGGCATGGACGCCCGCATCGGTGCGGCCCGCGCCGGTGACGGTGACGCGCGCGCCGGAGAATTTCGCGATGGCCTCTTCCAGCGCCGCCTGGATGGAGGGGCCGTTCTCCTGCCGCTGCCAGCCGACGAACGGCCCGCCGTCATATTCGAGGATGAGGCGATAGCGCGGCATCAGCCCAATACTGTGCCAAGGGGCAGCGGAAAGCCTTTCAGCAATTCTTCCGCCGCCATTGCTTTGCCGCCCGCGCGCTGCACGCGGATCAGGCGCAGCGCCCCCTCGCCGCAGGCGATGGTGAGGTCCTCGCCGATCACCGCGCCCGGCGCGCCGGTTCCGGCCGCGGGTTCGGCATGGAGAATTTTCAGCCGCTCGCCTTTGGCTTCGGTGAAGGCGCCGGGTGTGGGCGACAGGCCGCGGATCAGGCAATCAATCTCGGCCGCGCTTTTCGTCCAGTCGATGCGCGCTTCCTCCTTGGCGATCTTCTTGGCATAGGTGACGCCGCCTTCCGGTTGCGGCTGTGCCTCGACCTGCCCGCGCTCCATCGCGCCCAAGGCGCGCACCATCAGGTCGGCGCCCAGGCGCGCCAATTCCTCGGAAAGCTCGCCCGCGGTCTTGCGGCCGATCCGCACCCGCTCGGCCATCAGCACCGGGCCGGTGTCCAGCCCTTCGTCCATCCGCATCACCATCACGCCGGTTTCGGCATCGCCCGCCATCACCGCGCGCTGGATGGGCGCGGCCCCGCGCCAGCGCGGCAGCAGCGAGGCATGCAGGTTGAAGCAGCCCAGCTTCGGCGCCTCCAGGATCGCTTTGGGCAGCAGGAGGCCATAGGCCACCACGATGGCGGCATCCAGATCGAGGGCGGCGAATTCGGCCTGCTCCGCCACGCCCTTCAGCGACAGTGGCGTGCGGACGGAGAGATCGTGCGCCAGGGCGAACTGATGTACCGGGCCGGGGACGGTTTCCATCCCGCGGCCCCTGGGGCGCGGCGGCTGGGAATAGACGGCGGCGATGGTATGGCCCTGGGCCAGGAGTTCGGCCAGCGCCGGCACCGCGAAATCGGGGGTGCCCAGGAAGGCCAGGCGCATGGCTTACGCCGGTTCTTTCAGCTTCTTGAGCTTGGTGAGCTTCTTGACCGCCATGGAGCGCTTGAGGCGCGAGAGATGGTCGATGAAAAGGACGCCGTTCAGGTGATCCATCTCATGCTGCAGGCAGGTGGCGAGCAGGCCGTCAGCCTCCAGCACCTGCGCCTTGCCGTCGCGGTCGAGATATTCGCAGGTGATGCGGGCGGGGCGCTCGACATCGTCCCAGATCTCCGGCACCGAAAGGCAGCCTTCCTCGAAGGTGGCGGTCTCTTCCGAGACCCAGACGATCTTGGGATTGATGAAGGCGCGCGGATTGCGCTTGCCGTCCTTCTGGTCCAGGTCGATCACCAGCACCCGCTTCGCCACCCCGATCTGGATGGCGGCCAGGCCGATGCCGTCGGCCGCGTACATGCTGTCGGCCATATCGTCCAGAAGGGCGCGGATGGCGTCGTCCACCCGCTCGACATCGGTCGAGACGGCCTTCAGGCGCGGATCGGGCGCGGTGAGGATGGGCCGTATGGTCATGGGCTGGAAATAGGCATTTGCGCCTTTAGGGTCAAGTTTCGCCCCCCGAGGACAGCAAGAGGTCGCGCCCGCCCTGCGGGAATTTCACCACCGTATCCACCTCCGTCAGGTCCGGCAGCGGCTGGGAGGTTCCCTCCACCCCCAATTCGTTGAAACGGCGGGCCTGGGGCATCACCGAATTCTCCAGACTGCCCACCAGCATGTTGTATTTCTTGGCGGCGTTGCCGATGTGCTTGCCCAGGTCGGTGACATGGTCGCCCAGCTTGGCGAGACGGGCATAGAGTTCCTTGCCCAGCCGCCCCACATCCAGCGCGTTCTGCGCCAGCCGGTCCTGCCGCCAGCCATAGGAGATCGCCTTGGTCAGGGCGATGAAGGTTGTGGGGGTGCAGATCAGCACCCGGGCGTTGACGCCGTCCTCGAACAATTGCGGATCGCGCTCGAAGGCGGCGGAGACGAAATTGTCGCCGGGCACGAACATCACCACGCAGTCGATGCTGCCCTTGAAGCGGTCGGCATAGCCCTTGGAGGAGAGGTTGCGCAGCCGCTCGCGCAATTGCAGGGCATGGCGCTGCAGGTGCGCGTCGCGCTCCTCTTCGTTGGCGGCGGAGAGCGCGTCGAGATAGGCGGAGACCGGCGCCTTGGCGTCCACGATGATGGAGCGGCCGCCCGCCACCTGGATCACCATGTCGGGACGCAGGGATTCGTCCTCGCTGCGGAAATGCTTTTCCGTTTCGAAGTCGCAATGCTCGATCAGGCCGGACATTTCGGCGACGCGGCGCAGCGTCTCCTCGCCCCAGCGGCCGCGGGTCTTGGGCGCGGCGCGCAGGGCGTTGACCAGATTGGCGGTGACGGTGCGGACATTGTCCTGCTGCTCCTGCACCGCGCGCAGGGTGCTGACCAGCCCGCCATAGCTTTCCTGGCGCGCCTTCTCGATCTCGGCCAGGCGCGCTTCATAAGCTTTCAGCGATTCGCCCAACGGCTTCACCAGGTCGGAAATATCCTTGGAGCGCTTTTCGATGTCGGCATTGGTGAGGTTCTTCTGGTTCTCGAAGACCTGGGTGGCGGTGCGCAGGAATTCCTCCGCATTCTCCTTGAGCGCCTTGCCCGCCAGGGTGTGGAAACGCTCCTCCATCTCGGCGCGCAGGCGGGTGAGTGCCTCGGTCTGCTCGGCGAAGCCGGCGCGCGCGGCGTCCAGTTGCGCCTTGAGCGCGGCGCTTTCGGTTTCCGCCTGCCGCGCCCGCTCGCGCACCGCCTCGGTTTCCGCAAGCTGGGCCTGCGCGGCTTCCAGGCGCGCCGCCGCGGCGGCGTTCTGCTCGCGCAGGCCTGGCACCTGATCGGCCAGGGGGCGCAGGCGGGCGATCTCCGACTCGCGCTGGGCAAGCTGGGCGGCCACTTCCGCCCGGCCGCGGCGGGCCAGCAGCAGGCCGATGACGCCCCCCGCCAGAAGGGCCGCGCCCGCGGCCAGGATGATTTCGAGCATGGAGACACCCGTTCCGGTTTTGTCCCATACTGCCATGGCGGGGCGCCCGCGTCTGCCCTTTTTCGCAGGCGGCCAGCGCCTGGGCGGTGCGGATCGCTAGGTCGCAGCGGGCGAGAAACAGGCGGATCGTGGCGCGGACGGCGGCGCGCCGGGTGGCGGCGGCGCGGCTGTAGCGGCCATGGATCAGGCGGTTGCTGTTGCCCCTGGGCGCGCCGCGCGGGTTGCCGGTGCGCTTGCCCATCAGGGTCCCCGCCCATTTGAACCTTTGGATTTGGAGACCCCCTCCTGCTTCTCCACCCGGATGTTGTGATGGAACTCGCCATTGATCTTCGCCAGGGCCGTGCCGAGCTTGGCGCTGGCCTTGAGGATGGCGACGGCGGCGGTGAGCTCGCCCGATTTCCGGTGGCCATATTGGTCATTGCCCGCGCGGGCGGCGCGCGCGCCGTCGAAACAGTCGCGCAGCGCCTCGGTGCAGAGGGCGAGCTGGTCGGAGAGGATGGATTGGGGCGTGGCGCCGGTCTTCTTCATCATCGCGCCAGTATGGACGCGCGGCGCGTGGATAGCAGCGTGGATTTGCGGAATGGCGCGGGGCCGCGCAAAAGCCGGGCGGCGCTGGCGGATTCCGGAACGCGCGGACGTGGACAAGCCGCGCGGGCGGCGGCCTGGGCGGCCCGCATTCCCTCCTACGCCAAGGCTTCGGAGGGTCTGTAGCCTAAGTCCTCCGAAGCTGCGGAGCAGCGAAGGAGGATCGCGGGCCATGACAGGGAGGCACGGCAAAATCGACCGCGCCCTTTGTTAAAGCGGTCTGCGCGCCTTGAAGGCGGCGGAGAGCGTGCCTTCGTCGAGATAGTCGAGTTCGCCGCCCACCGGCACGCCATGGGCGAGGCGCGTCACCTTCACGCCCGTCAGGAGGTCCATCAGGTAATGCGCCGTGGTCTGGCCTTCGACCGTGGCGTTCATGGCCAGGATCACCTCGTCCACGCCGTGGCGAACCCGCTCGACCAGGGCGGCGACATGCAGCTTTTCGGGCGTCACCCCGTCCAGCGCCGACAGCGCCCCGCCCAGCACATGATAGCGGCCGCGGAAGACGCCCGCCCGCTCCAGCGCCCAGAGGTCGGCCACATCCTCCACCACGCAGAGCACATGGCTGTCGCGCCGGACGTCGGTGCAGATCGCGCATGGGCTGCGCGTGTCGAGATTGCCGCAAATCTCGCAGGCGGTGATGGCGGCGGCGGCGTCCTGCATCGCCCCGGCCAGCGGCTCCAGGAGCGTGTCGCGCTTCTTGAGCAGCGCCAGCGCCGCGCGCCTTGCCGAGCGCGGACCCAGGCCGGGCAGCTTCGCCAGAAGCTGGATCAGGCGTTCGATTTCGGAGCCGAGAGCGGGCATGCGGCAGGTCTAGCGGTAACCTCATGCTTCGACAAGCTCAGCATGAGGAATGGAAAGCGGCATCGGCCT
>Ga0182741_1000573_pt1 | contig 54163 bp, 49 predicted proteins | sample eDN5th37CBELigOP_FD_128874 | JGI IMG/M metagenome (GOLD analysis project Ga0182741, IMG submission 128874) | Enriched Organic Plus compost microbial communities from Emeryville, California, USA - eDNA 5th pass 37_C BE-Lig OP (version 2) (version 2) ... | reverse complement strand
GGCCGAGGCGGGTCTCGACTGGCGGGCCTCGGAGGCGATCAGCTTGGGCGTCAGCTATGCCGGGCAGATCGGCGCGCGGGCGCAGGAGCATACCGTCAAGGGCAACTTCGTCTGGCGCTTCGGGACCTACTGATCCCGACCCATCGGGTTCATTCTTCACAAGGGCGCGCCAGTGGCGCGCCCTTCGTCGTTCACGGGACGGTACTATGGCTCGCAGCTCATGCAAGGAGCGCCCGCAGCTTCCGGACTGCGCTGTCGGGGGTCGTGAGCACCGGCCGGCCGCATGCCGCAGCGACCGCACCGGCCGCGCGCGCAAGGCTGAACTGGGCGAGTGCGACCACGTCGCATTCGCCGAGCCTCGCGGCTTCTTCGGCTGCGAGGCGATCATGGGTGGTGCCGTCGCCGCGGTCGAGCGCCGCGAGCGCGCCTTCGACCAGTCTCGGCACGACCGTCACGCCAGGCGGAAACTCGGGTGGCATCGAGGCGAGCGTCGGCGCGAAACTGGCGAGGAGCGCGATGCGGGATCCGGCCGCGCAAGCCTCCTCGATCATGGCTTCGTTGGGCTTGAGCACGGGAATGCCCGGCAGATCCTCTTTCACGGCGTCGATGCACGGCCCGAAGGCCGAGCAGGTGAAGAGGATCCCGTCGGCGCCCGTATCGCGCGCATAGCGCCCGAGCTGCAGGAAACGCTCCGTCATGGCCGGCGTGAGAGCGCCGTCCCGCGCGAGATCCGCCGACAGCGAATCGTCGAGGAGGTTCATGAGGGTCGGCTCGGGCCAGAGCCGCCGGAACGCCTCCTCGATCGGCGGCGGCGAGTGCCGGAGCGCGTGGATGAGCGCGATCCTCATGCGGCCGCCCTCCGGCGACCGCGCTGCAGGACGATGATCAGGCCGAGCAGGGCCAGGGCCGGCAGGGTCGCCCAGTAGGGACTCGGCCGTTCGGTGGGAACGAGAACGGACTTGACCGTGTCGCCGGGTTGAAGCCCGTATTGGGCCGCCTCGCTGCCGAGCTTCGCGGAGCGCACGATCATGTCGTCGCCCTGCTTGGCCAGTATGAGGCCTGCCTCGCCGAGCCGCTGTTCGGGCGTTCCCTCGGCTCGCAGGCTAAGTCGGACCAGCTTCTCGACGTCGTCACCGGCGCGGCTCTGGCTGAGGACACGCAGGCGCAGCGTGCCGTCCTTCGGGATCGTGTCCACATAAGCCGCGACCGCGTCAGGCCCCTTGGGTTCATAGGCGGGCTCAAGCATGTTGAGCCAGAAATGCGGGCGGAACAGCGTGAAGCAGATGAGGATCAGCGCCAGCGTCTCCCACAGCCTGTTGCGGACGAGCAGCCAATTCTGGCTCGCGGCCACGAAGCAGGCCATGCCGATGGTCGCGCACACGAGCACGAGCGTGAATTGCCACCAACTTCGGATGTCGATGAGGAGGAGCTCCGCATTGAAGATGAAGATGAAGGGCAGAAGTCCCGTCCGGATCTCGTATTTGAAGCCCTGGATGCCGGTCTTTACGGGATCCGCGCCCGAGATCGCCGCAGCCGCATAGGCCGCAAGTCCGACAGGAGGCGTCACGTCCGCCATCAGGCCGAAATAGAAGACGAAGAGGTGGACTGCGACGAGCGGCACCGCGAGATCGTTCTGGGCCGAGACCTCGATCAGAACCGGTGCCATCAACGTCGCGACAACCACATAGCTCGCGGTCGTCGGCATGCCCATGCCGAGAACAAGGCAGATGCCAGCCGTCAGCAGCAGCATGATGATGAGGTTGCCGCCCGAAAGTGCCTCCACGATCTCGGTCATCACGAGACCGATGCCGGTTAGCGCGACGGTGCCTACGATGATGCCGGCGGCCGCGGTCGCGATGCCGACACCCGTCATGTTGCGGGCCGCTGCCTCCAGCGCGTCGATGCACTCCCGGATGCCGCGTCGCAGCCCCTCGCCCACATCGCCGTGGCCACGGAACCAGACGACGATGGGCCGCTGGGTCAGGACGACGAAGACCAGCGTCATGGTGCCCCAGAAGGCCGCTAGGCCGGGAGACATCTCCTCAACCAGCAGGCACCAGATCAGCACCACGACGGGGATCAGGTAGTGAAGGCCCGTCCGGGCGGTCTCGTAGAAATCCGGCACCGCCATCGTGGCGGCGGCCGGATCGTCCTCCGGCAAGTCCGGATGCCGGGCCTTGTTCCAGAGGAGCCCGAGATAAGCGGCCGCCAGCCCGATCCCCGTCACCCAGGGGGCGGCGCTTCCGAAAGCCGTCTTCACGGCGCCGAGCGCGAAATACACGATTCCCGCCAGGATGATGAGGCCGCACCAGGTCGCGAGCGCCTTGACGAGGCGCTGCGACAGGGGATGCCGCTGGACGCGCGTGCCGCCGACGAGGCCCATCTTCATCGCCTCGATATCGACGATGTAGAACAGGGCGCCATAGGTCAGCAGCGCCGGGATGAAGGCGTGCTTCACCACCTCCGCATAGGAGATGCCGACATATTCGGCGATCAGGAAGGCGGCGGCGCCCATGACGGGCGGCATGAGCTGGCCGTTCACGCCGGCCGCGCATTCAATGGCGCCGGCCTTCACGGCCGGATAGCCGACCCGCTTCATCAGCGGAATCGTGAAGGTGCCGGTCGTCACCGTGTTGGCGATGGATGAGCCGGAAATCATCCCGGTCATGCCCGAGGCGACGACGCCAGCCTTCGCAGGCCCGCCGCGGTAATGCCCGAGCAGCGAATAGGCGAGCTGGATGAAGTAATGGCCCGCGCCAGCCTTTTCGAGCAGCGTGCCGAACAGCACGTAAAGGAAGATGAAGCTGGTCGAGACGCCGATCGCCACGCCGAACACGCCTTCCGAGGTGAGCCACATCTGGGAGGCGGCCCGCCCCAGGGAGGCGCCGCGATGGGCGAAAAGGCCGCCGAGCCAGGGGCCGGCAAAGATATAGGCCAGCATGAGGGCGGCGATGACCGCGAGCGCCGGGCCGACCGCGCGCCTTGCTGCCTCCAGCAGAACGAGGATCCCCGTGACGGCGACCACGATGTCGAGGGTGGTCGGAAGGCCGGGGCGCTGGGCGAGTTCACGGTAGAAGAAGAAGAGATAAAGCGCCGAGGCTGCGCCGAGCGCCGCCAGGACCCAATCGTAGACAGGAACATAGGAACGCGGCGACGCCTTCCCGCGCGGGAAGGTCAGGAACGCGAGCGTCATCGCGAAGGCGAGGTGGATGGCGCGGGCCTCGGAATCGTTGAAGACGCCGGCCCTGATGATGAACGGGATGGGCGACGCATACCAGACCTGGAACAGCGACCATGCGACAGCCGTCCAGAAGATGAAGATCCGGGTCATCCCTTTCGGCTTACGGCCCCCGGTATCGGCCTCCGCCACCATGTCTTCCAGCTCGGCGCGTGTTGCCGTGGCGCTTTCGTGCATGCGCGTCATCGCAGTTCCCCCTTGAAGAAGAAAAGGCGGGCCGCGCTCACGCGGCCCGCCCCTCGCCGTGGCTTACATCCAGCCCTTTTCCTTGTAGTACTTGACGGCGCCCGGATGCAGCGGCGCCGAGAGTCCATTCTTCACCATCGCCTTGGGGTCGAGATTGGCGAAGGCAGGGTGCAGCTTCTTGAACTCCTCGAAATTCTCGAAGACGGACCTGACGAGCGCATAGACGGTGTCGTCCGGGACCCTCGCCGAGGAGACGAGGGTCGCCACCACGCCATAGGTCTCGGTCGGGTTGGGGTTGTTGGCATACATGCCGCCCGGAATCGTCGCCTTGGCGTAGTAGGGCTTCTCCTTCACGAGCTTGTCGACGGCCGGGCCCTGCAGGGAAACAAGCTTCGCGCCGCAGGCGGTGGTCGGATCCTGGATCGCGGCGGACGGGTGGCCGACGCCGTAGAAGAACCCATCGATCTTGTTGTCGCAGAGCGCGGTGCCCTGCTCGTCCGCCTTCAATTCCGCCGCCAGGGAGAAATCGGCCTTGCTCCAGCCGAGTTCCTTGAGAAGCTCCTCCATCGACGCGAGCGTCCCGGAGCCGGGATTGCCGACGTTGAAGCGCTTGCCCTTGAAGTCCGCGAACTTCTCGACGCCCGCCTCCTTGCGCGCGAGCACCGTGAACGGTTCCGGGTGCACCGAGAAGACCGCCCGCAGGTCCTTGTCGGCGCCCGTATCCTTGAACTGAGCGAGACCGTTGACGGCATTGAACTGCACGTCCGACTGGGTCATGCCGAATTCCTGCTCGCCCGAGCGGATGGCATTCACGTTGAAGACCGAGCCGCCGGTCGATTCCGTCGAGCAGCGGATGCCCGTCTTGGCGCGATCCTTGTTGAGCAGCCGGCAGATGGAGCCGCCGACCGCATAATAGACGCCGGTCACGCCGCCGGTGCCGATGGTCGCGAATTTCTGCTGGGCTTCGGCGGGCACGGACAGCCCGACGGAGAGCCCCAGGGCAAGGAGGCCTGCAAGTTTCGCATTCATGGTTTTTTCCCTCTGGTTGAATGCCGTTATTGCCGGTTAGGCGATGGACTGGATGGCCGCATCCACCGCATCGCCCAGGCGCTCGACGATGGTGTCGATGTCCTGGCCGGTGCAGATGAAAGGCGGCGCCAGCATGTTGTGATCGCCGGTCTTGCCGTCGATCGTTCCGGGCATGGCGTAGCATGCCAGACCCCGCGCCAGGGCTTCGCGCTTGACGCGGGCATTGAGCTTGAGGGCCGGGTCGAAGGGGTCCTTCGTTCCCCGGTCCGTCACGTATTCGATGGCCCAGAACAGGCCGCGGCCGCGAATGTCGCCCACATGGTGATGATTGCCGAACCGTTCCTTGAGGCGGCGTTCGAGATGGGCGGATTGCTTGCGGACATTGGCGAGGAGTTCCTCCTCCTGGATGGTCTTCTGCACGGCGAGCGCTGCCGCACAGGCGAGCGGATGGGCGAGATAGGTGTGGCCGTGCTGGAAGAAGCCGCTCCCGTCCCGGAAGGCCGCGAAGATCCGCTCGCTCAAGAGAACCGCCCCGATCGGCTGGTAGCCGCCGCCGAGCCCCTTGGCGATCGCCATCAGGTCGGGCGAGATCCCCTCCTGCTCGCAGGCATGCAGGGTGCCGGTGCGGCCCATCCCGCACATCACCTCGTCGAGGATGAGCAGGATGCCGTGACGGTCGCAGATCTCCCGCATGCGCTTGAAATAGCCGGGCGGTGCGGTGGTGCAGCCCTGGGTGGCTCCGCCGACCGTCTCGGCCACGAAGGCGATGACCGTTTCGGGCCCAAGCTCCGTCAGTTTCGCCTCGAACTCCGCAACGAGCCGCTCGCCGTATTCTTCCGCGGTTTCGTCGGAGCGTTGGTCGCGGTAGGCGTAGGGTGGCGAGACGTGGTGACTGTCGAAGAGCATCGGCGCGAATTGCTGCCTGCGCCAGAGATTGCCGCCGACCGCCAGGACTCCGAGCGTATTGCCGTGATAGCTCTGACGCCGGCCGATGAAGTTGACGCGGCCGGGCTCGCCCTTCTCGATGAAGTACTGCCGCGCCATCTTCAGCGCGGCCTCCATGGCCTCCGAGCCGCCCGACACGTAATAGACGTGGTCGAGACCCGCGGGCGCATGGGCAACCAGGTGGTCGGCCAGTTCCTCGGCAACCTCGGTCGTGAAGAACGACGTGTGCGCATAGGCCAGACGGTCGATCTGGGCCTTGAGAGCCTCGTTGACGCGCGGGTGCCCGTGTCCCAGGCACGATACTGCCGCGCCGCCCGAGGCATCGATATAGGCCTTGCCCGTGCTGTCGACGATCTCGATGCCGCGGCCCGAAACCGCGATGGGGAGCCGGTCGCTCCCGGCGATCTGCCGGTGCAGAATGCGCGTTCTTGCGCCGTCGGGCCGGTCTTTCGTCACGATGTCTGTCCTTTGCTTGTCTTGTCCGTGTAGTAGGAGCCGAAGCGCTCCAGATGGGCCTCGGCCGCCGCGATGGCCGAGACGGCCTTCTTGCCGCGCCGGGCCGCAACGAGCGCCGCGATGCATTCGACGACGATCAGGGCCGGCACGACCGTCTGCAGGAACGAGGGCGTGCTCGTCGGAACGATGATCGTGGCCGTGGCCTGGCGCGCAATGGGCGAGACCGTGCTGTCGGTGATGGCGATGATGCTCGCTCCGCGCTCCCGGGCGAAAGCAACGGTCTCGACGGTGACGCGCGTATACGGCGCGATGGTAAGCGCAAGCAGCGCATCGCGGGGGCCGATGTCGCGCAATGTGTCAAGCCCGATCGCACCGGCCCCGTCGACGAGGATCGTCCGCTCCCCGATAAGCGAGAGGAGATAGGCCCCAAGATGAGCGCTGGAAAAGCTCGACCGTGCGCCGATGCAGAAGAGCCGATCCCGCTCCACGACGATATCGGCAGCCTTCGCGACCGCCGTCAGGGTATCGAGGCTGGACAGGAGCTTCAGGTGCCCGGCCAATCCCGCCAGCAGGTCCGACGTGAAGGCGGCATCGCCGTCGAGCGCGCGGCGCTGCAGCAGCTTCTCGGTCCGGCCGGCGAAATGGTCCGAGCGCCCGCGCAGGGACGCGACATAGACCTCCTTCAGCTCGTCGAAGCCCTCGTATCCGAGCCGTTGGGCCAGCCGCGTCATGGTCGCAGGCGGCACGCCGACGCGCTTTGCCTGCTCGCGCATAGACAGGAGGGCGACATCATCCGGATGGTCGAGCAGCCAGCGGGCCGCAACCCGGTGCTGGGCCGGCAGGTCGTCGAAGATGGCGAGCAGCCTTTCGGCTATGGGGGCGTCCGGCATCGGGCCAGTCTAGCCGGAACCGGCGACCTTGCAACAAGTGTTTCACTAATACCTTTGGTGAAACATATGGAAGCTACTTCGGCTGGCCGGACGCGTTCGGCGCCGGGCTGGGAGCAGGTCGGAGTGGGGTTCCCTAAGGGGCACGTTTGCGGGGGCAGGGAATATCTGACCCGGGCGCGGGACCCTGCCGCAGCCCGGAGCCTCAGCCTGCGGCCTTTGTCGGGCCGAACCCTTCGAGCGTATGGGTCAGATCGCGGGCGGGCTTGGGACGGCCGAAGTAATAGCCCTGCGCCTCTGCGCAGCCCGCCGCGCGCAGCTGCATGAGCTGGTCCTCGGTCTCGACGCCCTCCGCCACCGTGCTCATGCCGAGGCTGGTGCCGAGGCCTGCGATGGACTGCACGATGGCCAGGCAGTCGGCCCTCGTGGACAAGCCCTGGACGAAGGACTGGTCGATCTTGATCTTGTCGAAGGGAAAACTGCGGAGATAGCTCAGGGACGAATAGCCGGTGCCGAAATCATCCATGGCAATCCGCACGCCGAGCTTGCGCAGCTGGTGAAGGGTCGCAAGCGTGGTGTCGTTGTCCTGCAGCAGCACCGACTCGGTGATTTCGAGTTCCAGGCGGCTCGGGCTGAGACCCGAGCTTTCGAGGGCCTGCCTGACGGACTGCACCAGATTGCGATTCCGGAACTGCACGGGCGACAGATTGACCGCGACCTTCATGGGGGCGGGCCACCGGGCCGCTTCGCGGCAGGCCTCGCGGACCACCCATTCGCCCAGGGGCGAAATCAGGCCGATATCCTCGGCAATCGGGATGAACTCCGCCGGCGAGACGATGCCGCGCTCGGGATGCCGCCAGCGCAGCAGCGCCTCGTAGCCCGTAATCACCGTTTTCCGAATATCGACCTGCGGCTGGTAGAAGAGCTCGAACTCTCCGTTGGGGAGCGCCTTGCGCAGGTCGATCTCGAGAACCCGCCGCGCCTGGAGCTGCGCGTCCATCTCGGGCTCGAAGAACCGGAACGTGCCGCGTCCGACGGCCTTGGCCCGATAGAGCGCGAGATCCGCGTGCTTGAGCAGCTGATCCGGCGTCAGGCTGCCTTCCGTGGCGAGGGCAATGCCGATGCTGGTGCCGATAACGATCTCCTGGCCGTTGATCTCGTAGGGCGCACTCAAGGATTCGACGATCCGCATGGCGAGCACGGCGCAGTCGTGCGGCCCATGGACGGCGATCTGGAGCACGGCGAACTCGTCGCCGCCGAGGCGGGCGACGACGTCCTCCTCGCGCACGCAGTGCCCAAGACGCTGGGCGACCACCTTCAGAAGCTCGTCTCCGATCTCGTGTCCGAGGGAGTCGTTGACGTCCTTGAACCGATCGAGATCGAGGCAGAGCACGGCCGTGTGCGCGCTCTGGCGCTGGGCCTGGGCGAGGACACGCAGCATCTGCTCCCGGAACAGGACCCGGTTGGCGAGGCCCGTCAGGGCGTCGTGATGGGCCATATAGGCGATCTGCGTTTCCGCCTGACGGCGCTCGGTGATGTCCTCATAGGTGGCCACCCAGCCGCCGTCGCTCATGGGCTGGTGCGAGACCGCGATGGTGCGCCCGCCCGGCTGGCCCTGGACGAAGGTGGCGTTGCGCCGGTTGCGGATCAGGTCCTGCTGCTCGACGCAGATCTGCCGGAGGGCCGCTGCTCCCTCGCGCCCGCGGGCATCCGCATGGGCGATCAGCTCGTTCAGGGTCGTGCCGGGGCGGACCGAGTTGTCCAAATCGAAGAGATCCGCGAAGCGGGCGTTGAACACGATGATGTGGCCGGAGCCGTCCACCATGCACAGGCCCTGGGACATGTTGTTGAGGGCCGCGTTGAACCGCTCGTTCTGCGTCCTCAGCTCGATCTCCTGGATCTGCAGCACCCCGTTCTGGTGCTGGAGTTCCGCATAGGCGTTGCCGAGAGCCTTGTTGGCCTTCTTCAGCTCCTCGGAGGTCCGCTGCAGGTTCTCGGCCAGGAAGCGCAGATCGTGATGGGCGCGCGTGAGCAGGCGGTTGTGCCAGCCGAGGAGGCCGAGCAGGATGAAGCCGCAGACGATCAGGCCGCCCGCTAGGCTGGAGAACAGCCAGTGCAGGCGGATCAGCTCGTGCTGATCCTCCGTGACCCTTTGCGCCCCGTAATGGTTCGCCGCGGAGGCCAGCGCCGTCACCTTCGTCTCGAGCGGCTGGAGGATCGTGAGCGCCTTCAGGGCGTTGCCCGGTTCGTCGAGCGTCTGGATCAGGGGCTGGATCGCCGCGAGCGAGCGGCTCAGGAGTTCGACCGTCGCCACGCGTTCCGGATCGCGGCTCACGAAATCCTGGAACTCGCCGTTGTCCAGGAGCTTGGCCCGGCTGACAAGGATGTCGTAGCGCAGCGCCACTTCGTCCGCATCGACGCCGCCGCCCGGCGCCGCAAAGGCGCTCAGCCGCTGCTCCAGCCGGGTGAATTCCGAGACCGCCTGGCTCGCGAGCCACGAGGTATTGTAGCGGGAGACCTGCTTCAGGGCTTCCTGTCGCTCGACGACCAGGCTCGAGATATAGGCCGCGGACAGGAGAAAGCAGGCGATTACGATGGCGAGCACCGCCTTGAGGATTCGCAGGGACACGGACGGTCCTTCAAAGCTCATCGGGAGCGCTCGCCTCCACGGTTACTTGACGATGATTTTTGCCACCTGCCAAACGGCCCGTCCATAATAAGTCTGACTCTTCAGCTCCGGCATGCTGTCAAAAGGATAGATCACAAAGAGCGGGCCCTTGTCCTTCACGGGCATGTATTCGCCGTTTCGCTTGAGGGCCAGGATCACGTTGTATTTGGCGAAATCCGCAACCGGGATCTCGCTGCTGTAATCGTTGAGCGCAACCACGACGGCGCGCTCGCCGGAGGCGCCGACCAGCTTCATGAGCTTGTCGAGAGAAACGCCCTCGAACTTGACCGGACCGTTGTACCAGGGCGTGCTCGTCTCCACCGTGACGAGGCCGAGCTGCTCGAGCATCGGCCTGTCGAACTGAGCCTCGCCGTCTTTGTTGGTGGTGCTGATCTTGCCCGCAACGGTGAGGATCGGCTTCTCGGTCGGGGCCGGCAGACCCTCCGCAAAGGCCGCCCCTGCACCCACCAAGGCCAGAAGACCGAAGAGGGCCGAAAAGATACTATATTTCATCTTTGCAATCGACATCTTTTTCCCCCGTTTCCAGTCGACGACCGGCTACGCATTCTGTAATTTGGCGTAAAATTGAAATAAAGCTTCGTTAACATTTTTGATACCAACAAAAGCTGGTTATAGCTAGCTCCGGGCGCCTTAATATCAGCCGCGTAATATTACATGCTACGTTGGGAGATTGGGCGGCAACTTGAAGATCAGTACGACTATAGGCGAATCATGAATTTTCACCCGCGCGAGATGCCCCCGCCATGCCTGTCCAACGAGGCCCTCAGCGAGCCCCTGGATGAGGCAGCGCGGACTGCCATGATCGCGGCGGCGGCCCGGAAGGTGGAAGAGCTGTTCGATATCCTACGGGTCGACCACAGGAACGACCACAACACCCGCGAGACCCCCATGCGGGTGGCGCGGATGTTCGTCGAGGAGATCCTGGAAGGGCGATATACGGCACCGCCGCGCATCACCGAATTCGACAATGTGCAGGCCTACGACCAGCTGATCGTCACCGGTCCCATCGAGGTGCGTTCCATGTGCGCGCACCATCTCATGCCCATCTACGGGCAGGCCTATATCGGGATCCTGCCGGCAGCCGACGGAAAGATCATCGGCCTGTCGAAATACGACCGGATCGTGGAGCACTTCGCCTCCAGGCTCCAGATCCAGGAGGAGATGGTCAAGCAAATCGGCCAGTACATCGTCGACATGACGAAGCCGCGCGGCCTCGCGGTCCGGATCAGCGCCGTCCACATGTGCAAGACCCATCGGGGCGTCCGGGCGAGCCGGCGCAGCCGCATGGTCAATACCTATTACTGGGGGAATCTGGCGACGGATGCGGACCTCAAGCGCGAATTCATCCACGAATGCGCCATTCTCGACCGGGAACAGGCGGATTGACGCCTGACATCGACCGGACGTTTTAGCCCCTGCCAGACGACACACCTCGGAGATCGGCTTCCATGACCCTATCCGTCCCGATGACCAGCCACGGATCGGGCAGCCGTCCCGAGGCCCGGGAGATCTACCGCTCCACCAAGACCTACGATCATAACGAGGGCCTGTCCTGCTGCTTCCGGCAATGGCGGGCGACCCACTCCCATTGCCGCCTGATCCATGGCTATGCCCTGGCCTTCCGGTTCGTGTTCGCGACCCATGAGCTCGACGAGCGCAACTGGTGCCTCGATTTCGGCGGGCTGAAGCCCGTGAAGGCCTGGCTCAAGCACATGTTCGACCACACCATGCTGGTGGCCGAGGATGATCCCGAGCTCGCACGCTTCGAGGAAATGCACCGGGACGGCCTCGTCGACCTGCGGATCCTGCCCTCGGTCGGCTGCGAAGCCACGGCCAAGCACGTTTTCGACCATGTGGCGGATTTCGCCCAGCGCGAGACCGGCGGCCGGGTTTGGCTGGAAAGCGTCGAGGTGAAGGAGCACAGCGGCAATTCGGCGATCTATTCCCGCTGAGGGCCCGCCATGATGCCGGGCGGATTCCCGCCCGGTTCAGGTTACGTCCTGGGCGATCAGCGGCCCGCGCCGAACGAATAGGACGCGGTCAGGCCGAAGCCGAACTGGTTCTCGGAGCCGAAGCGCTTCACGATCGGGCTGTCGGCCGCGTCGCCCACCAGGCGCTTGTAGGTGACAAAGGCGGTGGTGGACCACTGCTCGGACCAGGTGTAGCTCACACCCGCGGTCGCGCCGACCGACGTGATGCCGCCTGACGGCCTGTAGGGTGTCACCTGGCCGTTGAGGGCGGCCTCCAGGGGCGTAACACCGAAATAGGTCCGCGCGAAGCTGGAATCGCCGAGGGCGAGACGCGGACCGACCGAAAGCGTCAGGGCTCCGTAGCTCTGCACCAGGTCGAGGCCGAGATCGGCCACAAAGCCGTGATGGCCGTTGATGCCGTGCCGGATCTCGGCGCGGGCGCGCAGGAACGAGAGCGGCCAGTATTCCACGAAGACGCCAGGCTCGACCGCCCAATCGATCTTTTCAAGGCCGAACAGGCGTCGGTCGTCCTTGAGATAGCGCCCGCCCTGGAAGCGTCCGACGACGCCGATCCGCACGGCCGATTCCTCCAGGAGCGAGAAGCTGAGACCGTCGTCCGGCGCACCGAAGCGCTCGGGCGTCCCGGCGCGACGGAAGCTCAAGGACGGAAAGCCGATGACGCTGAAATCGTCCGCGCCCGGATAGGACGGGCCGACCCTGAGGTTGCCTTTCAGCGTCACGATCCAGCCCTCGGGCACGAACGGCACCGGGGAGAACAGATCCGCCGCCTGCGCTGGCACCGCCAGGGAACCGGCGGCCAGGAGAGACACGAGAGCAAGAGAGGTCGACAGGCGCATGAGGCTTCCTGAAATTGCGGGGAACGCTGTCCGGACCTGAAGCGGCAGGCGGTCGAACGGCGTCGGGCGGGCAGCCTTACCATGAGGAAGGCACGGAATCGACCGGCATCCGGCTGCAAATGACCCGCCCTGGCGTTTCCCTGCCCCCGTGTGTCCGGCGGGAAACAGCTCTACGGGCGCTTCCTTGACACTCCCTTTCTGCAGCAAGCGATCTCGCAGGAGGGTTAAAGGCCCGTAAAACGGGCTCTCGAAGTCTATCCCGGCTCTCGCACCGCGTGCTCGAAGCCTCTATAGGGTGCCGGACAAGGGGAGGACGGCATGGCTTACGGCATCGGCGTGATGGGACTCGGCATCATGGGCCGCAGGATGATCGAGAGCTTCGCGTCCAATCCCGACTTCAGGATCGTGGCCGGCTACGACCCGGCTCCGGTCGAGGCCACCGTGCCCCGCGCCGGAAGCGTCGAGGCGCTCCTCGCCGACCCTTCCATCGACGGGATCTATATCGCATCCCCGCCGGCGACCCACGCGGCGCTGGTTTCCGCCGCGGCCCAGGCCGGGAAGGCCATTCTGTGCGAGAAGCCCCTGGCGGCGACGGTCGAGGAGGCGCGAGCCTGCATCGATGCAGTGGAACGCTCAGGCGTGCGGGCCGCCGTCAATTTCCCGTTTGCGACCGCTCCCGCCACCGTCCGATTACAGGAGATCGTGTCGGGCGGGGCCCTGGGCGACGCGCTGTCGGCACACCTGACCCTGCGCTTCAGGACATGGCCGCGCGGCTGGCAGCACGGGGCCGCCGGCTGGCTCGCGGGTCCCGAACAGGGCGGCTTCACCCGCGAGGTGGTTTCCCACGCGGTGTTCCTGGCCCTGCGGCTCTTCGGGCCGGGGCGGCTGGAGGCGCGGGAGGTGGAGCGGGGACCGTCCGGCACCGAGACCCGCATCCGCGCAACCCTCAGCTTCGCGGCCTGCCGCATGACCATCGACGGCGCCGTGGAGGGCGAGATCGACGACTTCAACCGGTTCGAGATCACGGGCCCGAAGGGCAAGGCCGTGCTCAGCGAATGGTACCGGCTGCAATACGGCGACGAAGAGATGGCGCCTGCCCGCGCCGATACGCATCAGGTCGCGGAATTCGGGAAGCTCATCGCCGGACGACCGAACCGCCTTGCGACCTTCCGGGAGGCCGCGGCCGTCGTGGACATCGTCGAGGGAATTCTCCGCGCCTGACCTCACCAGCCTCGCTGGCGCTTGATCATGTCCTTCTGCATCTGCTTCTGGGCGCGCCAGTAATCCTTCTCGGCCTCCTTCTGCATCCGGTAATAATCCCTGATCCGTTCCTTGCGGCTCGTGGAATTGCGATACTGCTCCCAGTCGTAATGCCGGTCGTGAACGTAATCGTCGTCATCCGCGAACAGGTCGAGGATGCTGCTCAACTGTGCCGGCTGCACCACTCCCCCGCCAGGCATCGGCACCATGTGCGGGAGCGCGGCCGCACCGCCCGTCAGCGCAAGGGCCGTCGCAAGGCCGAGAGGAAGAGCGAGATATTTCCGGATCATGGCGGTGCTCCCGTCGGCCATCATTGCCGCTCCAGAACCTGAGGAAGGCTCGGATCGAGCCAGCGCATGCGACGGACCTGGCCGCCCTCGTCCCGCTCGAAGCGGATCCGCGTCAGGACTTCGTCTCCCGCCATCCGGGCCACGGGCTCATAGGCGCCTTCCGGCACGAGGCGGGCCGCGAACGTGTCCCGGTCGACGGGCGTGAGGACCAGGACGGCCTCCGTCTCCTCGAGCCGGAGCCTGAGCGTCTCGCCCTCGATGCTCGCCGAGACATCGCCCAGGACCGGGGACCCGTAGGTTCCGGCGAGCGACGCGAGATCCTGCTCCGCATAGACCTTTCCTTGCGAGGCCTTCGCCTTCGCCTGCTCCTCCGCTTCCCTCTCGCGGGTCGCCGTGAGGGCGAGCGCCACATTGTCGACGGTCGGATTCCCCAGGATCCGGTCGTAAAGCCATTGCGCGGCCGCGTCCGGTAAGCCCCTGTTCTGGGCATTGGTGAGGATGACGATGCCAACCCCGCGATCGGGGAGGAAGCCCGCATGAGCGCCGAAGCCCAGGGTGCCGCCATTGTGCCAGATGATTCGCCCGTTCGGGGTCGCGCTCACGAGCCAGCCGAGCGCGTAGGAGAGGCGCTCACCGAGCGCGACGCGGGGCGTCCAGGTCTCGTCGAGGTTCTTCTCCGAGACGACGATGCGCTCCTCGAACTGCCCGCGCCCGAGCTGCAGGCGAAGCCATTTCGCCATGTCGGGGATGTTGGAATTGAGGTTGCCGGCCGCGCCGACCGCATAGGGAAAGGCCGGATGGAACGGCACCGGGACGGGGGCATCCTTGTCGACCCGGTGACCCATGGCATGGTCGGGCGCCTGCGCGATGGCGTCGGCGGTCGCGCTCGTAGCCGTCATGCCCAGCGGGTCGAGAATGCCGGCCTTGACCACGTCCGCCCAGGAGCCCTGGCCCGCCTTGCGCGCCAGGATCTCGCCCGCCGCCAGGTGGGTGATGTTGGTGTAGGTGAAGTCGGACCGGAACGACAGGGTGATGGGCGCTGTCCGCAAGGACCGGATGAGGCTCGTCCTGTCGTAGCCGAGCACGGCGAGGCTGTCGTTCACGTAAGACGTGAGGCCGCTGCGCTGGGCCGAAAGGTCGAGGACGCGGAACTCGCGCCCGATCCAGGGGTCGCTGAGCTGGAATTCGGGCATCAGGTCGGAAACCCGGTCGCTCCAGGCGAGACGCCCCGCATCCACGGCCTGCGCCAGCGTGGCGCTCAAGAATGCCTTGGTGGTCGAGCCGATCTGGAAGATCGACTCGGGCCGGACGGGATCCGGCTTGCCCTGCTCCTTGACGCCGAAGCCCTTGGCGTAAATCAGCTTGTCGTCCATGACGATGCCGATGGCGGCGCCCGGTACCTGAAAGCTCTTCATCCCGTCCTGGAAGTATGTCTCGAACGCGGGGATCAGCCCGTCGATCCGCGCCCGCAGCGCCTGTGGGTCGGTCGCCTGCGCATTGGGCGCCTGCTGCGCCCAGGACGGCATCGCGACGGTGCCCGCCATGACGATGGTTGCGGCGGACAGGACAGCCCGCAAGCCTTGAACGACCGACATCCCCACACCCCCACGCAGATTGCAGCCCGATAGAAAGCGGCGGGATGGTGGCAGACTTGCCCTGCCGGTTCAACGATGAAGGCCCCCGAAACAGGAAAGTCTTCCGGCCCCTGCGGCCCATGCCCGGAGCGCTCAGGCTTTCAGGAATGCTGCCGCGGCTGCCGTATCGAGGCCCGCAGCTCCCATGATCCGGCGCGCAAACTCAGCCGCCATGGGCCGCAGGCGCCCCTGGGGACGGTCGAGCCAATAGGAGACGGGGTTGAGCACGGTCCTGGGATCGACGGGGACCAGCCGGCCCGTGGCCAGCGCCTCCCCGGCCAGAGGCGGCCGGGCGAGGGCCAGGCCGAGCCCGTGGGCGGCGGCGTCGAGGACGAGGTTGTAATCCTCGAAGCGGCGGTCCTGCGGCCGCGGGCGATAGTCGATTCCCTGGGCGGCGAACCAGGCCCGCCAGGCGGACGTGTCGGAATCGTGGACCAGGGGATAGGCCAGCAGGCGCTCCGGCGGCCCCGGCGGCAGCCGCTCCGCGATGGCCCGGCAGGCGACCGGCTGGCAATGCTCCTCGAACAGGCGCACGGACAGGCGGCCCGGCAGGGCACCGCGGCCGCAGCGGATCGCCAGGTCGATGCCCTCCGCCTCCAGGTCGATGGCGCGGTGCTCGACCACGAATTCGATCCGCAGAGCCGGGTCCCCATCCTCGAAGGCTCTGAGGCGCGGCATCAGCCAGAGGCTGCTCACGGACGGAATCGAGGTCAGACGCACGATCCCGGCGCCCCGGCGCTCGATCCAGCGGTCGGAGCTGTCGGCGATGAGCGCGAAGGCCTCGCTCGTGCGCAGGTGAAGACGCTGTCCATGGGGCGTCAGGACGACCCCGCGGGCCTGCCGGTCGAAAAGCCTCTGTCCCAGCCAGTGCTCGAGCTTGGCCACCTGACGGCTGACGGCGCCGTGGGTGATGTTGAGGGAGGCGGCGGCGGCCGAGAAGCTCCCCAGGCGGGCCGCAGCCTCGAAGGCGCGCAGGGCATCCAGGGGCGGCAGGGGGAGCGAGATGTGATCCATACGCACAGCTCACCCTCGAATTGTTCGCTTGTCAACGAGCCGCCTCTCCCCGATGGTCGCGCCCATCCAGTTGCCGCGAGACAGACCTTATGAGCACCGCTGCCGCCTGCCGGCCCGAACGGACTTCCCTCGACATGGTGACGGCCACGGCCGTCGTCGTGACGATCCTCTCCTGGGCCTCGGCCTTTCCGGCCATCCGGGCGGGCCTGCACGATTTCGGGCCCGTGGAGCTCGGCGCCCTGCGTTTCGCCATCGCGGGGGTTCCGGCCGCGATCTTCCTGCTCCTGACACGGCCGGGATGGCCGTCGCTGCCGGATTTCCTGCGGCTCGCCACCGGCGGGGTGCTGTTCGTGGCCCTCTATACGGCGCTCCTCAACATGGGCGAGACGACCGTCTCGGCGGGTGCCGCGAGCTTCATCATCAACACCAATCCGATCATCACGGCGGGGCTTGCCATGTTGGTGCTGGGCGAGCGCTTCGGGGTCCGCGCCTGGGCCGGCACGACCCTGTCGTTCCTGGGGATCGGCCTCATCGCCTTGGGCGAAGGCGGCGGCCTCAGCATCGACACGGGTGCGCTGCTGATCCTCGGCGCCGCCCTGTGCACCTCCGTCACCACGGTGGTGCAGAAGCCTCTCTTTACGCGCCACCGGCCCCTCGCCGTCTCGGCCTGGAACATGGCGCTCGGCGCCCTCGTCCTCAGCCCCTGGCTGGTCCCGGCCTCCGCCGAGCTCTCATCCGCCTCCCCGCAGGGCCTGTGGGCCGTGATCTATCTCGGCCTCGTGCCGAGCCTCGTCGCCTACGGCACCTGGGCGGTTGCCCTGTCGCGGCTGCCGGCGAGCCGGGCCTCGAACTTCATGTATTGCGTGCCGCCGGTCGCCACCCTCCTGGGCTTCCTCTGGCTCGGAGAGGTGCCGACCGCACTCGGCGCGGTCGGCGGGGCCATGGCGCTCATCGGCGTCGCCGTGGTCAACTGGCGGCGCTAGAGCCTCGAGCGCAAAAGCGGGCACCGGTTCTGCGCGGAAAGATGCTCGATCCCGGACCCTCAACGCCTTGGGCAGGTGCTCGAGGCTTTGATCATCAGAGCGGCTTCAAACCGGCCTCGATCTCGGCCCGCCGGGGCTCCAGGAAGGGCGGGAGGGCGAGACGCTCGCCGAGGCTCTCCATGGGCTCGTCGGTGGCGAAGCCCGGACCGTCGGTCGCGATCTCGAACAGGATGCCGTTCGGCTCGCGGAAGTAGAGGCTGCGGAAATAGTAGCGGTCCACCGGGCCGCTCGAGGGCGCCCGCATGGCCTGGAGGCGCTGCGCCGCATCCGCATAGGTCTCGTCGTTCGGCGTGCGGAAGGCCACGTGGTGCACGCCGCCCGCGCCCGGCTGGGCCGGCGGCAGATGGGGCTCGACCGCCACGTGCAGTTCCGCCGCAGGACCGCCCTCCCCCATCTCGAATACATGCACCGGGCTCTCGCCGCGCCGGTAGTCCCGCGCGGCCCGCATATCCATGCCGGCAGTCAGGACGAGGGCCGTGCGCTCGATGGTCGGCACACTGAGGGTGATGGGCCCGAGGCCGCGGATCTGATGCTCGGCCGGCACAGGGCCGCGCTCCCAGGCATGGGACGGGTCACCCCGGCCGCCATCGTCCACGAGGCCGAGCCGCTGGCCCTCCGGGTCCTCGAAATCGATCCACAGGCGCCCGTCCCGTTCGACGATGCCGCTGTTGTCGATCCGGTGCGCATCGAGCCGCTCCTTCCACCACGCCAGGGTCCTCTCCCCGGTCACGCGCAGAGCCGTGTGCACGACGCTGTGGGTGCCGCGCCGCTCCCGCCCCACCGGCCAGTCGAAGAACGTGATGTCCGAACCCGGCGAGGCCCGGCCGTCGCCGTAGAACAGGTGATAGGCGCTCACGTCGTCCTGGTTGACGGTCTTCTTCACGAGGCGCATCCCGAGCGCCTGCGTGTAGAAATCGTGGTTGCCCTTGGCATTCGCCGTCACGGCGGTCAGGTGGTGAATTCCAGTGAGTTTCATGGATGCTCTCCTTCATCTCGGTTGATCCGAAGATAGGATTGCTCTGACGCAAACACGACGCCACAAACGGCAAATCTAATTTGCGTTAGTGCATACTCACCGCAATTCCGGCGAGGCGAGCCTATTCCGGTCCGGCCTTCGCGAAGACCTCCTCATAGGCGAAGAGCCCGATGCTGCCGCCGGTATGCCAGAAGAGGATCCTGTCCGCGGCCGTGAAGCGGCCCTCGCGCACGAGGGCGATCAGGCCGGCCATGGCCTTGCCCGTATAGACCGGATCGAGCAGCAACCCCTCCGAGCGGGCCGCAAGGCCGACCGCCTCCACCATGGCGGGCGTCGGCTGGCCGTAGCCCGGACCGACGAACCGGTCGTCGATGAGGATCTCGGGAAGACGGTCCGTCCCAAGGGACGCTGCCGTCTTCTCCACCAGGTCCTGCACGCGCTGGACGGCCGCCTCATAAGCGCGGCTGACACTGATGCCGAGCACCCGCAGGTCGGGATCGCGGGCCGCATAGCCGAGGGCGAGGCCCGCATGGGTGCCGCCGCTTCCGGTCGTCAGGACCACGTGGCTGAAGGAGAGGCCGAGAGCGGTCGCCTGCTCATACGCCTCGTCGGCGGCCGCCACATAGGCCTTGGCGCCCACGGCGTTCGATCCGCCGACCGGGATCACGTAGGGACGGCCGCCTTCGGCTTCGCAGGAAGCCGCGATCTCGGCCATGACGCGATCGGGATCCGTATCCCCGTCGAAGAAGCGGATCTCGGCGCCGAACAGGCGGTCGAGGAGAAGGTTTCCGTTGCGGTGATAGGCGGGGCTGCGGCCCGGCACGGAATCGGTCAGGACGAGGATGCAGCGAAGGCCGAGCCGCGCCGCGGCGGCGGCGGTCTGGCGCGCATGGTTCGACTGGATCCCGCCGGCCGTCACAATGGTGTCCGCGCCGAGGCTCAGGGCCTCGGCCAACAGGTATTCGAGCTTGCGGGCCTTGTTGCCGCCGCCCGCAAGACCGGTGCAGTCGTCGCGCTTCACCCAGATCTCGGGGCCGCCGAGAGCCCGCGTGAGGGCGGGCAGCGGCTCGAGCGGGGTCGGCAGGGTCGCGAGCGGGATCTTCTGCGATCCGAGTGGACTGTCTTGTTTCATCGGCTGAATCTCTTCCCTCTGGTTCACTCGCGGGCCCTTTACGCCGCCTTGGCGCGCAGGTCGTCCGGGGTCACGTTCTCGGGGATCGGGCAGAGATAGGGACGGCCGCCGGTGCGCTCGCGCAGCTCCGCCTTGGCGCGGGCGATGAGATCGGGGCTACGCAGGGCATCGGCCGCGGTCGCCGCCATGGCCTTAGCGGCCAGCACCATACCCTTGTGGGCCGCCGGCAGGTTGCCCTGCGCCACGAGCTGCCAGGTGTGGAACGGCGTGCCGATGGCGAAGCAGGCCGCGTGGCACTGGACGGTCGGAACGATCCAGCTCACGTCGCCCACATCGGTGGTGCCCATCATCACCTCCTCGCGGGTCGGCATCGTCAGGACGGCGTCGTGCAGGATCTTGGACCGGAGCGAGAGATCGTGCGGCTTCACGCTCGCCAGAATGTCCTCCTCGGTCAGCGCTGCCTTGCGCAGCTTCTCGGCGAAGGCGTAGTCGGCCTCGTCGAAAGCGGGCGGGCCGAGGCGGCGCATGTTCTCGTACATGGCCTCCTGCAGCACCTTGTTGGGAACGACGTTGGAGGTGGCATCCGTGATCTGCACGCTGACCGTCGTCTCGGTCATGAGCGCCGCGCCCTCGGCGATCTTCTTCACGCGCTCGAACAGTTTCTCGGCGTCGGGCAGGTGCGGCGAGCGCACGAGATAGAGGGATTCGGCATAGGCCTGGACGACGTTCGGCGCGTCGCCGCCCGTGTTGGTGATCGCGTAATGCACCCGCGCGTCGGAGGGCATGTGCTCGCGCATGTAGTTGACGCCCACATTCATCAGCTCCACGGCATCAAGCGCGCTGCGGCCCACATGGGGCGCGGCGGCCGCATGGGCGGCGCGGCCCTTGAAGCGGAAGAAGGCCTGGATGCAGGCGAGCGACGAGGTGGTCTGCACCTCGTTGACGACGCTCGGATGCCAGCAGAAGGCCGCGTCGAGATCGTCGAACAGGCCGGCGCGCGCCATGAAGGTCTTGCCCGACCCGCTCTCTTCGGCCGGGCAGCCGTAATAGCGCACGGTGCCGGCGATGCCCTCGGCCTCCAGCGCATCCTTGAGGGCCACCGCCGCGAGCGCCGAACCCGACCCCAGGAGGTTATGGCCGCAGCCGTGGCCGGGCTTGCCAGACGTCAGGGGCGCGTGACCCGTGGCGCCCGATTCCTGCGACAGGTCAGGGAGCGCGTCATACTCGCCCAGAATGCCGACCACCGGCCCGCCCTTGCCCCACTCGGCCACGAAAGCCGTCGCCATGCCGCCGACCGCGCGGCTGATGCTGAAGCCCTCGGCCTCGAGCATCCTGATCTGCTCCTCGACCGCCCGGTGCTCCTCGAAGGCGAGCTCCGGCATGGCCCAGATGCGGTCGCTCGAGTCGCAGAAGGCCTGCGCCTTGGCGTCCACGCGGCGGGCGATCTCGTCGAGGCTCAGGCGGTCGTTGTGCATGATTCTTCGTTCTCTCGTTTCAGAAATTGGCCCGCAACCTATCGGTGATTTGACGGACGGGAAAGTCAAAGCGGCCGGTCATGCGCAAGGCCGTCGGCCATGCGGGCCCGCCGCTCCTGGTCGGCCCTGACCGCAAGGCGGTTCTTGAGGCGGGCATTCTCCTGCTTGAGCGTCACGATCTCGTGGCGCAGCTGACGCATTCGCGCTTCGGCCGCGCGGACATGGTCAATGCCGTATTCGTAGACGGTCCTGACCACCACCTCGCGCCTTTCCGTCGCCCGTGGTGCAGTGACGAGGTCGGCCCAGCTGGCGCCCAGAGCTTTGACATGGCGGTGAGCCGCGAGGGCCGCGGCGGCGCGCTCCCCTGGCTGATCGGAGCCCAGCATGCCGAGAATGCGGATGAGTTTGAGACGATCGCTGCTTTTCATTCCATTCCCCCCTCGGCCTTATCTGTCCTCGGAAAGGGAGCGGGAGAAGCACCATGCGCGGCGGATCACGCATGCGCCGGGGCGGCTTGCTCAAATCGAACGGCGTGGTATTCGGTCAGTATTCCCACAGCATCAACGTGACACCCCGGGCGATTCGATCCGTGCGGTCATCTGCGCGACGCCGCCTCAGCCCGTCGCGAACAGGTCCTGGTTGTCGGAGACGGGCAGCGGCTCCTCGAATGCATTCGGGTCGCCGGGGCCGGTTTCCCAGCCGAGATCGGGCAGCGCGATGATGCGCAGGCCGCGCGGGTCGTTGCGGGTCACGACGATGTTGCGGCTTTCCATATAGGCCACGAGACGGCGGGCACGGCCGGGCGAGCGGCTGCCGCAGGCGCGGGCGATCTCCCCGTCCGGCGGGCAGGGCGCGCCTTCCAGGGCCGCGCGGGCGAGGAGCAGGTAGACACCCTGGATATCCTCCGCAAGATCGGCCGCGAAGGCCACCGCCCGGTCCCATTCGGAGCCTTCGGCAGTCTGGGTGTCGACTCCGGCCCGGGCGACCGCGAGGCGGCGGCGGAAGGCCGGCAGGCTCGGAGGATCGCCGCCGATGCGGCGGATGCGGCAGCGCACCAGGAAGTCCTGATAGAGCACCGCCACCGTGCGGAAGGCGGCCTCCGGATCCTCCAGGATTTCGCGCAGGATCCCGTCGAGGGCGGCATCGCGCTCCGCCTTGGTTTCCGCGGAAGGCTCGGCCTCCGGCTCGGGAGCGGCGGCCGGACGGGCGCGGGCGAGCTGGGCCAGAAGGTCGTTCGTGGCCGGCGGCGGGGGCGGCGGAGTGCGGCGCGGCATGACCGGGCGGGCGACGAGCTCGTCCTCGCCGGCCTTGAAGATCAGGTCCCGGGCATCCTCGGCCGGTTTCTCGGGCAGGGGCACCAGCTTGAAATTGCCGCTGCGGGCCGAGGTCTCCACGGATCCGATGCGGATCGGCACCGGTCGGCGCGACAGGGCCGGGCCCAGGGCCACGAAATGACCGCGCTCCAGATCCCGGAACATCTCGGCCTGCCGGCGCTCCATGCCCAGAAGGTCGGCCGCGCGGGCCATGTCGATGTCCAGGAAGGTGCGCCCCATGAGGAAGTTCGAGGCCTCGGCCGCCACGTTCTTGGCGAGCTTGGCGAGGCGCTGGGTCGCGATGATGCCCGCAAGCCCGCGCTTGCGGCCGCGGCACATGAGGTTCGTCATGGCCCCGAGGGATACTTTGCGCGCCTCGTCCGAGACCTCGCCGGCCGCGGCCGGCGCGAAGAGCTGCGCCTCGTCCACCACCACGAGCATCGGATACCAGAAGTCACGGTCCGCATCGAAGAGCCCGCCTAGGAAGGCGGCCGCGCAGCGCATCTGGGCCTCCGCGTCGAGCCCCTCCAGGCTCAGCACCACCGAGACCCGGTGCTGGCGCACCCGCGCGGCGATCCGCTGGATGTCGCCCTCGCTCCGGGCCGCATCCACCACCACGTGGCCGAACTTGTCCGCAAGGGTCACGAAATCCCCCTCCGGGTCGATCACGGCCTGCTGCACCATGGCGGCGCTCTGTTCCAGGAGGCGGCGCAGGAGATAGGACTTGCCGGAGCCGGAATTGCCCTGGACGAGCAGACGTGTCGCCAGAAGCTCCTCAAGGTCGAGCATGGCGGGGCTGCCCGGCGCAGCGCCGACCCCATGCCCCGAGGAGACCTGCCCCATATCGATGCCGACCTTCATGCGCCTCCCTCGTTCCTGGCTGAATCCTGTGCCGTCCTAACACGGCAGGGTCTCCGGAAGTGCCCGAAAAGCCGGAATGCTCCACAGCCTTCCGGGCCCTATCCCCAGCCATGAGGCCGCAGGAGACCCGAGAGAGCGGGAAACTACCTCGTCGACGCTGTTCCAGGATCGTGGACCGTCCTTTCATAAACGATTCGACTTGGCGACAAACAGGTTTATGATGTTGACTGACCGGTCAGTCACATATCGGGAGACCTGCCTCCATGCCAACGAAGCGCCCTGCCCCCCGGAGGGCTCCGGCCCGGAAGGAAGAGGAGCGACAGGCCAAGCTCCAGGCCATCCTGGATGCGGCCCTCGACGTGTTTCTGGAAAAAGGCTTCACAGAAGCGCGGCTGGAGGACGTGGCGGCGCGGGCCGGGGTCGGCAAGGGAACGATCTATCTTTATGTCCCGTCCAAGCAGGCCTTGCTCGAAACCCTGATCCGTTCCGAAATCGGCGGCCCCATCGGCACCATCGAGCAGCGGATCCTGTCCCTCGACGCTCCGGCGGAGGCCAAGCTCAGGGCCCTGTTCTCGTTCCTGCGCAAGGAAATCCTCGGCACCCGCCGGGTGGATATCGTGCGGCTCATCCTGATCGAGGCGGGGCGCTTTCCGGAACTCGCCGAGATCTACCATCGGGAGGTGGTCGCCACGGGGATGCGGCTCCTGCGCGGCATCGCCGAGCAGGGCATCGCCACGGGGGAATTCCAGTCCGACGCCCTCGTGCGCTTTCCCCAGCTTGCCGTCGCGCCGGGGGTCCTGGCCCTCCTGTGGACCGCTTTCTTCCAGCGCCTCGACCCGCTGGACGTGGAGGGAATGCTGGACACCCATCTCGCTCTGATGATGCAGGCGCTGAAAGGGCCATCCTCATGACCCGGCGGATCCTGGTGGCGTTGATCGTCCTGGCGGCCCTATCCGGAGCCGGAGCGGCCTTCTGGTATTACGGCCACAGGGGCGACGGGCCCGAGCGCTACCAGGGCTATGTGGAGGGCTACCTGGTCTTCATGGCACCCGAGGAGGGCGGCCGGATCGACAGCCTGGCCGTTCGGGAAGGAGACCAAGTGACGGAAGGTCAGGTTCTCTTCACGCTCGATTCCTCTCTCCAGACGGCCCAGCGCGACGAGGCGAAGGCGCGCTGGGAACAGGCGAAGGCGCAGCTCGCCAACCTGCAGGCCTCGCTCCAGCGCCCGGAGGAGATCGCCGTCCTGCAGGCCCAGGAAGAGCGCGCCGCCGCGCAGCTCGACCTCTCCCAGGCGGAGCTCAACCGCCAGCAGACCCTCTACAATCGCGGGATATCGGCCAAGGCGCAGTTCGATCAGGCGAAGACCGCCTTCGAACGGGACAAGGCCGCCCTGCAGGAGGTCCGGCGGCAGATCGAGGCGGGCCAGATCGCCGGCCGTTCGGCCGAGATCGAGGCCGCAAAGGCGGCGGCGACCGCCACCGAGGCGGCGCTCGGCCAAGCGGAGACCCGGCTCGCCAAGCGCCGGGTGTACGCTTCCGCGGGTGCGCAGGTTCAGGATGTGTATTTTCGGGCCGGCGAGACCGTGAATGCCGGACAGCCCGTTCTGGCGCTCCTGCCCCCGGCGAACCGGCGCATCCGCTTCTACGTGCCGGAGCCGCGGCTCAACACCTTCTCGCTCGGGCAGGTCGTGGGCATCTCCTGTGACAGCTGCGCTTCTTCTCTCAAAGCACGGATCAGCTTCATGTCGGACGCGGCGGAATACACCCCGCCGGTCATCTTCAGCGAGCAGGAGCGGGCCAAGCTCGTGTTCCGGCTCGAGGCCCAGCCCCTCGATGGGGCGAGCCTGCCCCTCGGCCTGCCGGTGAGCGTGATTCCGCAGCTTCCGGAGGCCCGGCCGTGAGCGGCCCGGCCGCCGAAATCGTGATCGACGTGGAGGGGCTGACCAAGTCCTTCGGCGGGCGTCCGGTGGTGCGGAACCTCTCGATGCAGGTGCATCGCGGCCTGATCTACGGCTTTCTCGGACCGAACGGCAGCGGCAAGACCACAACCTTGCGCATGCTCTGCGGCCTGCTGACCCCCGATAGCGGGCATGGGACCTGCCTCGGCTACGACATCCTCACCCAATCGGCCGAGATCAAGCGCCACGTGGGCTACATGACCCAGCGCTTCTCCCTCTATGCGGACCTGTCGATCCGCGAGAACCTGGAATTCGTGGCCCGCGTCTACAACCTCGAGCATCCGCGTGCGGCCGCCGACGGGGCGATCCGCCGCCTCGGCCTGGAGAACCGGGCCGGCCAGCTCGCCGGGGAATTGTCCGGCGGCTGGAAACAGCGCCTCGCGCTCGGCGCCTGCATCCTGCCCGGGCCTCAGCTCCTGCTCCTCGACGAGCCTACCGCCGGCGTCGACCCGAAGGCACGGCGGGATTTCTGGGACGAGATCCACGCCCTCGCCCACCAGGGCATGACCGTGCTGGTCTCGACCCATTACATGGACGAGGCCGAGCGCTGCCACGAGATCGCCTACATCGCCTATGGCGAGCTTCTGGCGCAGGGCAATGTGAACGAGGTGGTCGCCGAGGCGCATCTGGCCACCTACATCGTGACAGGTCCCGACCTCGCCGATCTGGCCGAAACCCTGAAAAAGCGCGAGGGGGTCGACATGGTGGCCCCGTTCGGAACGGCCCTCCACGTGAGCGGGCGCGACAAGGCGCGGCTCGACGCGGCCACGCAGGATCTGCGTGAACGAGGGCCGCAAAGCTGGGCTCCGGGCGAGCCGACCCTGGAGGACGTGTTCATCGACCTGATGAGCCGCTCAAAGGACAATTTCGCATGAGCGCCGGAGCCGCCCCTGACCGCAGAACCCGGGGCTTCCGCGCCGCGATGGGGCGCGTCTATGCAGCCTTCCTCAAGGAGTTGCTCCAGCTGCGCCGCGACCGGATCACCTTCGCGACGATGATCTTCATCCCGCTCGTGCAGCTCCTCCTCTTCGGCTACGCCATCAACACCGACCCCAAGAACCTGCCGACCGCCGTCCTGATTCAGGACGACAGCGCCTTCGCGCGCTCCTTCGTGGCGGCCATGCGGGTGAGCGGCTATTTCGACATCGTCACGACGGCCCGCAGCGAGGCGGAACTCGACCACCTGATCCTGTCCGGCACGGTGCAGTTCGGCGTGCAGATCCCGGCGCATTTCGGGCGCGACCTGATCCGCGGGGAGCGGCCCGCCCTGCTCGTGGTGGCGGATGCGAGCGACCCCGTGGCGGCGGGCGGCGCCGTGACGGCGCTCCAGGGCCTGCCCGCGACGGTCTTCTCGCGGGAGCTCGTCGGCCCCACGGCCATGCGGGCGCCGCAGCCTCCGCCCTTCGAGCTGCGCATCCACCGGCGCTACAACCCGGCCGGCGAGACCCGGCTCAACATCGTGCCCGGGCTCATGGGTACGATCCTGACCCTGACCATGCTGATCTTCACGGCTCTCTCGGTGACCCGCGAGGTGGAGCGGGGGACCATGGAGAGCCTGCTCGCCATGCCGATCCGGCCCGTGGAGATCATGCTCGGCAAGATCGCGCCCTATCTCGTGGTCGGCGGGTTGCAGGCGGGGCTGATCCTGGGCGCCGCAAGGCTGCTCTTCGACGTGCCGGTGGTCGGCAGCCTTGGGCTCCTGGTCGTGCTGACGCTGCTCTTCATCCTGGCGAACCTGTCGGTGGGATACACCTTCTCGACCATCGCCAAGAGCCAGCTTCAGGCGATGCAGATGTCGTTCTTCTTCTTCCTGCCCAGCATCCTGCTCTCGGGCTTCATGTTTCCGTTCCGGGGCATGCCCGGCTGGGCGCAGGCCATCGGCGAGATCCTGCCCCTCACCCATTACCTGCGCATCGTGCGCGGCATCATGCTGAAGGGCGCGGGCTTCGTGGACCTTCAGGCCGATGTGTTGGCGCTCGGCCTTTTCGCCCTGGCGGCCATGGGCCTCGCGGTGGCGCGCTTCCGCCAGACCCTCGATTGAACCGGAAGTTCGGGCCCGTCAGTCGGCGATGGCCGCGCTGGCCGCCTTGACGGCGCCGCCCCGCAGGGGCCGCTCCTCCATGGCGAGCAGGAACACGAAGGCGAGCGCGAAGCCCACCACGGCCGCCATGAACACATGGGAGAACACACCCGCCAGATCGACCCCGCTCTGCGCCGCGACACCGGCCAGGGATTCGAAGCTCGTCGCACCGCCGAAGCCCGTTCCGCTCAGCACGATGGCGCCGAAGATCGCCACGATGAAGGCGCCTCCGAGGGAGCGGAAGAAATTGGCGGTTCCGGTGGCTGTCCCGAGCTCGTGCGGCGCGACCGCGTTCTGGATCGCGACCGTCGAGACCGGCAGCAGGGTCCCGAGCCCGATGCTGATCACGGCGAGAATCACCTCGATGCCCGGGAACGAGAGGCTGTCGCCGAAGAAGGCCAGGATGGCCGTCGCCGCGATGGCGATGGCGAGGCCCACCATGGGCAGGCGCTTGTAATGGGTCACCTTCACCATGGCGCGGCCCGAGAGGGTAGCGCCCACCACGGTGCCGGCCATGAGGGGAATGAGCGCCAGGCCGGACGAACTGGCCGAGATGCCGCGCACCGCCTCGAAATAGACCGGCAGGTAGATGGTGAGGCCGATATAGGTGCCCATGCCGAAGCAGGCCGCGAGCGTGCCGGTGCGGACCACCGGGTTGTGCAGCACGCCGGCCGGGATCAGGGGTTCGGGCGCGAAGCGCATACGCAGGGCGAAGAGGCACCAGAGCACCAGCGAGGCAGCCACGAGGCCGAGGATCGGGAACGAAGCCCATGGGAAGCGCAGCCCGCCCCAGCTCAGGGCCAGGAGCAGGGACACGGTGGCGCTCACGAGGAGGAGCGCGCCCAGGAGGTCGAGTTTGTGCGGACGGTCGAACCGCGGCAGCTTCTTCAAGGTATGGAAGGTGATGAGCAGGGCGATGAGCCCGAGGGGCAGGTTGATCCAGAAGATCACCGACCAGTGCAGATGCTCTGCGAAGAAACCGCCGAGCACCGGGCCGAGCAGGCTCGAGGTCATGAACACGCTGGCGAAATAGACCTGATAGCGCCCGCGCTCGCGGGGCGACACGAGGTCGGCCACGATGGTCTGGGAGAGGGCGATCAGCCCGCCGCCGCCTAAGCCCTGCACGCCCCGCGCCAGGATGAGCACGAGCATGGTGGGGGCGAGCGCGCAGGCGATCGAGCCCAGGATGAATACGACGATGCCGATCAGAAGGGTGATGCGCCGGCCGTGGCTGTCGCTGAACTTGCCGTAGAGGGGCGTCACGGCGGTCGCGGCGAGGAGATAGACGGTCACGACCCAGGGCAGGTGTTCCAGATCGCCCAGCTCCCGACCAATGGTCGGCAGGGCCGTGGCGATGATGGTCTGGTCGAGCGCTGCCAGAAGCAGGGCCAGCATGATGCCCACGATGATCGTGCGGATCTCGCGCTGGGTGAGGGCTGGCGCTTGCGGCCGGGAAGGTGAAACGGGTTGGTCCATGGGCTCCATCGCTTGGCTGCGGGCCTTCTTAGGGAACAGGGGCCACCTTGTCCCGCAACCCGCCGCAAGCCTGATATGCGTATAGACCCCTGGCCGGTTCCCGACCAGAACCTCTTAAGGAAGGGAGCGCAGGGCGAAGAGGCCGAGCGGCTGATCGCGGCCGCGCAATGCACGGGGCCCGAGATCCTCGAACTCGAAGCCCGCCGGGATCTCCAGGCGCGCCAGGAGATCCGAGGAGACCAGCACCGATTCCCGAAGATCCCGGCAGAGCGCCTCCAGGCGGGAGGTCGTGTTCACGGTGTCGCCGAAATACGCGATCTTGTGTTTCTCGACGCCCACATCCGCCGTGACGATGGGCCCGCAATGCAGAGCCACCCGGAAATGGGGCTTCAAGCCGAACTTGGCGTGCCAGACAGCAGCCTCCCGGTCGAACTGCTCCCGGATCGCCCGGATCACATGAAGGCACCGCGCATCCTTGATGCCGCGTGCGAGCGGCCACGTGATCATGGCCATGTCGCCGATATAATCGTCGATGGAGCCGCGATAGCGACGGACCGGCTCTCCGAGCGCGGCCATGAAATCGCCGAGGAGCTCCTGGAAGCGCATGTCGCCGATATCCTCGGCCAGGCTCGTCGAACCGACAAGGTCGATGAACAGGAAGACGCGCTCCTCGGTCACGGGCTTGTGATAGCGGCCGATCAGGAGATTGATGAACATCTCGGTGCCCATCAGGTCGCGCATGCGCAGCACGAAGCCCACGATGGCCGCGACGGCCAGGGAATAGAGGATCACCCGCATCGTCGGGAGAGTCGCGTCCGCGAGGGTTTCGTCGAGCAGGCCAGCGGCCCAGAGGGCACTGCCCGCCGCCCCGTTGCCGAGAACGATGAGGACGACGTAGCAGGCCTCGGTCCCGACGAGGTACAAGGGCGTCGAGAGACGCCGCAGGCGCGCCTGGAGGCCGGACAGGATGAGGCGCCGCTCGAAGACGAACAGGAGCGTGCCCGTGCAGGCGCCATAGACGGCCGAGATGGCCGGGTGGACGCTGCCGAAAAGCAGGCCGTACAGTGCGCCGGCAGCGGCGCTGATCAGAACCACCCCGGCCCAGAACCACGGTCCGAATCTCACTTCGCACCTCATCGGGTTTCGAAAATCGCGTCTATCCGAGACCGCCGAGCTTGTCACCGCCGGAATGGGCCGGCTGTGTTTCCCCGCACCGGCAGCGTGCCCTAAAGGCAGGTGGGGCAGGAATCTCCTTGGGGAAATTGCATGTGGACCCGCGCCGCCCGGGCTTGCCGGAAAGGCCGGGTTCGGGCTAGCTGGGCGAAGTTCTGCAAATGTTCACGATGCCCCGGACACGCCTCACCCTCGCCCAGGCCCGCCGGATCGCGCTGGCCGCCCAAGGTTTCGCAGAGGCCCGCCCCGATGCGGCCACCTCCCGCCACCTGAATCGCACCCTCGGCCGCTCGCATCTGCTCCAGATCGATTCGGTCAATGTGTTGGTGCGCGCCCATTACATGCCGCTCTTCTCCCGGCTCGGTGCCTACGACCGGGACCTTCTGGAAAAGACCGCCTATCACCGCCGGAAGCGCAACACCTTCGAGTATTGGGGCCACGAGGCCTCCCTGATCCGCCTCGATCTGCATCCTCTGTTCCGCTGGCGCATGGCGCGGGCCGCGCGGGGCGAGGGCATCTATGGCGGGATCGCCCGGTTCGGACGCGAGAAGCGCGCCTTCATCGAGGAGGTGCGGCGGGAGATCGAGGCCCGAGGCCCCATCGGGGCGGGCGAATTGTCCATCGGCGGCAAGGGACAGGGCTCCTGGTGGGGCTGGAGCGACGGCAAGCGGGCGCTCGAATGGCTGTTCTGGGCCGGCGAGGTCACGACCGCCACCCGGCGCGGCTTCGAACGCCTCTACGACCTGCCGGAGCGGGTGCTGCCTTCCGCGATCCTGGATATGCCGACCCCACCCGAGGACGAGGCGCAGCGGGAATTGCTGCGCCTGTCGATCCGGGCGCTCGGCATCGCCAGCGAGCGCTGCCTACGGGACTATTTCCGCCTCGAGGCGGCGGACGCGAAGGCGCGCATTCCCGAATTGGTCGAGGCAGGCGACCTCATCCCCGTCACCGTGGAGGGCTGGAACGGCCCGGTCTATCTCGACCCGCAGGCGCGCCTGCCGCGAAAGGTGGAGGCGCGGGCCCTCGTCTCGCCCTTCGACCCCATCGTCTGGGAGCGCACGCGCACGGAGCGCCTGTTCGATTTCCGCTATCGGATCGAGATCTACACGCCCGCCGAAAAGCGGGAATTCGGCTATTACTGCCTGCCCTTCCTGCTCGGCGAGCGCATCGTGGCGCGGCTCGACCTGAAGGCGGACCGTGCCGCGGGCCGGCTCGTGGTGCACTCGGTCCATCCAGAGGACGGAATCCACCCGGACGAGATCGCCGCGCCTTTAAGCGCGGAGCTGCGCCTGATGGCGGAATGGCTCGGCCTGACCGGCATCATCGCCCCGAGGGACTGGGCGCGGCGCCTGAACCTGTAAGGCAGGGCGAAGGAGCCCTTGGGGCTTCCATGGAAAGAAGACCATGCCCCGGAACGGTTCCGGAGTCCGCGGAAGAGGGAAAGGCGAGCCCGGCTTATGCCCAGGCGCGCTGGCTGAGCTTCTGCTCGAAGGTGTCGATGGTTCCGGCCTTCTCCATGGTCAGGCCGATGCCATCGAGGCCGTTGAGCAGGCAATGCTTGCGGAACGGGTCGATGTCGAACTTGACCGTGCCGCCGTCGGGGCCGCGGATCTCCTGGTTCGCCAGGTCGACCGTGAGCGTCGCATTGGCGCCGCGCTCCGCATCGTCGAAGAGCTTCTCCAGATCCTCGGGGCTCACGACGATCGGCAGAATGCCGTTCTGGAAGCAGTTGTTGTAGAAGATGTCCGCGAAGCTCGTGGAGATGACGCAGCGGATCCCGAAATCGAGCAGGGCCCAGGGCGCATGCTCGCGGGAGGAGCCGCAGCCGAAATTGTCGCCCGCCACCAGGATCTGCGCATTGCGGTAGGCCGGCTGGTTGAGCACGAAATCCGGGTTCTCAGACCCGTCCTCGCGATAGCGCATCTCGGAGAAGAGGCCCTTGCCAAGCCCCGTGCGCTTGATCGTCTTCAGGTACTGCTTGGGGATGATCATGTCGGTGTCAACATTGATGATCCGCAGCGGCGCCGCGACGCTTTCCAGCACAGTGAACTTGTCCATCGTGGTCCCATCCTTCGCGCGGCAGATCCGCCGTTGCAGCCTCATACCAAAGGCGCCGCCACAGGACTAGACCCAACACGGTCGCGCCCCTGGCATGACAGGCTCGAGAAAAGCGGGCGATGCCTTTTCCTCTCCCTCAAGGAAAGATCGCGCAACTGCGATGTGGCACGCCGCGCTTCCCCTCCCCCTTGTGGGGAGGGCTAGGGTGGGGGTGTGAGCGCAGGACTCAATCCAGGTCGGCGCTGACACCCCCCTCTCCAACTCTCCCCCACAAGGAGGGAGAGGGCAGGGTAGTGCCTCCCGCGCCCGCCCGGGATCCTTCGGAGAGAAGAGCAATGGAGTGCTTCCCGCATCCTTCCGTTAAGGAATATATGCTAGGTCCAGGGGAGCTGACGGGGCAGGTCATGGATCAGGCGGTTCTCTTTCTTCTTTTCGCACTGGCGATGCTGGCGGGCTGGTTCGGGCACAGGAGCCTTGCGCTCGCCCTGTTCGGCCTGTCGTTCGTCTTGAGCGTCGCGGATTATTTCCACCACGCCACCGACGCGCTCCCGCTCTCCTTCTGAGGTCATCGAGATGCTGACGCCGCGCCTTGCCATGACGCTCAATGCCCTCGGCCTCTATGCCATCGCGGCAATCCTGGCGGTTGCCTTCGCGATGCAGTTCTGGCTCCACGAGCTGCCCTGCCCCTTGTGCCTGCTGCAGCGGGTCGCCTTCGCGGCCCTGGCCGTGGGGCCGATCCTCAACCTGCGCTTCGGCCCGCGCCCCAGCCATTACGCCCTGTCCCTGCTCGCGGCCCTTCTGGGCGCCGGCATCGCCATGCGGCAGATCCTCCTGCACATCATGCCGGGCGATCCCGGCTACGGCTCGGCGCTCCTCGGCCTTCACTATTACAGCTGGGCCTTCGTCTGCTTCGCGGCCGCTCTCCTGCTCACCGCCGCGATGCTCCTCTCGGACCGACAGTTCAAGGAGACGATCGAGACGCCGCGCCTCGGCGCCTTCGGCACCACGGCAGTCTTCCTCGTCATCGCGCTCACCCTCGCGAACGTGGCCGGCACCTTCGTGGAATGCGGCCCGAATGTCTGCCCGGACGATCCGGTGAGCTATCGGCTGCTCTCACCTTGAGAGCGAACCTGATCCTGACGAGCATCAAGCCTCGGCAATCGGAACTCTCGCCCGAGTATCGAAGCGCTGTCCGAGGCTTTCTCTTAAAAAGGCATAGGCTTCCTCTACGTCTTCGGGGATGTCGACCGCCGCGATAAAGCCCCTTCCCTTGGGACCATAGCCTGACGCATCGTTCCGAAGGCGCGGAACTTCGCCTAACACGAGGGAGATGAAGCGCTCTAAGGGCCAGAGACCGGCTGCTCCAGAGTTCTCAAACATCAGGCCATCACCCCGATGACACAGACTAGGCGTGAAGGTCGGCCAGTTTAAGAATGTGATGTCATCCCTGTCATTCCAGACATTACGGAACGTTGCATCTGTTCGGCGCTGCATGGTTGGGTCTTGAACTAGCAGGATCGTCTTTGAATCCTGATCCAATTGCTCAAGCACCTTCCGGGAACAGGAAGCGTTTTCACCACAATTGGTTGATTCGTCATCGATGAGAATGCGGGACGGATCGAGGCCCCAATGGTTCGTGGCGATATCACGGAGAATATGCGCTTCGGGTCGTCCGATCGTAGGGACCGTCCGATAGACGGGATGCTTAGCCACGACTTGCCAAAGCAACTCCGTTGAATGACCGACGCCACCCGAAATCAGGAGCGTAGGGCTTCGACCGCTTCGCACTAAGCCGAAGGCTCCCTCGGCTGTCTTAAGAACGCTGTTGCCGGCAAGGATAATGCAGTCGAAATGTGCCTTAGAGTTTCCGCCGGACAGATCGTCGAGCGCCAGAAACGCGGCGATCTGATTGAGCGCCCTTGCGACCTGCGTCATGGGCAAGTCCTTATCGGTCTTCATCCTTTACCACCCCTTGAGCTGCCTTCTCATCCGGCCGCCGCCTCGATGGCTTCCATGTCGTCGTCCGAGAGGCCGAAATGATGGCCGATCTCGTGCACCAGCACATGGGTGACGAGGTCCCCCAGGCTTTCCTCGTGCTCGGCCCAGTAATCGAGGATCGGGCGGCGATAGAGCCAGACCATGTTGGGGAATTGTCCGGTCTCCATGACGGCGTTCCCCTGCGCGAGGCCGATGCCGCGGAACAGGCCGAGCAGATCGAAAGGACTTTCGCATTCCATCTCTCGCAGGGTCTCGTCATCGGGAAAATCCTCGATGCGGATCACCACGCCCTTGCAGAGCTGCCGGAATGCCTCGGGCAGGCGCTCATAGGCCTCGTGTGCGAGCGCCTCGAAATCCGCGATGGAGGGAGCGTGGAGGGAGGCGAGGGGATGCGTTGTCATCGTCGGGCGTTCAGAGAAGGCGCAGCTGCACGGCGAGCCAATAGGCGAGGACGATAACGCCGACAACCGATAGGGAGCGCCCGATGCGGCGGCCCCAGAGCTCGACGGGATCGGTGCCGCCGCCCTCCGCCTCGCCGATGGCGTCCCGGCCGCCGAAATGGTCCGCCATGCGCCGGCTCGCGCGTCCGAGCGAGGACGTGCCGAGGGTCTCCGAATCGCGGGCGACCCGGTCGAGGATCTCGCGAGATTCGTCCTTCCTGTCTGCCATGGAGCCCTCCTGAAGCCACTCCCGGCTTGCTTTCGCAGGCCGACGCAAGGGAACGTGTTGCCAAGCCTGGCGTTGACCGTCCCGACTATCGTTTAGCAGAGATGAGGTTCTCATGCGTCAATTTCTCGGAATCCTGGCGGCAGCCGGGCTGGTGGTTCTCGGCCCGGGCGTCGCCTCGGCTCAGGACATGAATCTGCGTGTTGGCCCCGGTGGCGTAAGCATCGAGCGCGAGCATCATCGCCCCGCCTATCGCGAACGCGTCATCGAACGGCGTGTGGTCGAGCGTCCTGCCCGGTCGCGTACTGTGTGCCGCACGGTCGTTCGCGAGCATGTGCGCCCCAACGGCGTGGTCGTCCGTCGCCCGGCGGAGGTCTGCCGTCAGGTCGTCGGACGGCGAGGCTATGTGGACTGAGTTCTTACGGCCCAAACACGAAAAAGGCGGCAACCCGCGAGGATTGCCGCCTTTTTCTTGAGGAATTGAAGATCAGCCCCAGCTACGGATGTCCACGAACCGTCCGGCGATCGCGGCCGCGGCCGCCATGGCGGGCGAGACGAGGTGCGTGCGGCCCTTGAAGCCCTGGCGGCCCTCGAAGTTGCGGTTCGACGTGGAGGCGCAGCGCTCCTGCGGCGCAAGGCGGTCCGCGTTCATGGCGAGGCACATGGAGCAGCCGGGCTCGCGCCAGTCGAAGCCGGCGGCCTTGAAGATCTTGTCGAGGCCCTCGGCCTCGGCCTGCATCTTCACGATGCCGGAGCCCGGGACGATCATGGCATTGACGCTCTCGGCGACGCGCTTGCCTTCGACGATCGCCGCCACGGCGCGCAGGTCCTCGATGCGGCCGTTGGTGCAGGAGCCGATGAAGACGCGGTCGAGGGTGATGTCGGTGATCTTCTGCCCCGGCTTGAGGCCCATATAATCGAGGGCCCGCCACTTGGAGCGGCGCTTGTTCTCGTCCTGGATCTCATCCGGGTTCGGCACCGCGCCCGTGACCGAGATCACGTCCTCAGGCGACGTGCCCCAGGTCACGATGGGCGGCAGGTTGGCGGCATCGAGGCGGATTTCCGTGTCGAAGAACGCGCCCTCGTCCGAGCGCAGGGTGTCCCAGTAGCGCAGAGCCGCATCCCAGGCCTCGCCCTTCGGAGACTTGGGCCGGTCCTTCAGATACGCATAAGTCTTCTCGTCGGGTGCCACCATGCCGGCGCGGGCGCCGCCCTCGATGGACATGTTGCACACGGTCATCCGGCCTTCCATGGACAGGGACCGGATCGCCTCGCCGGCATATTCGATCACGTGGCCGGTGCCGCCGGCGGTGCCGATCTCGCCGATGATGGCCAGGATGATGTCCTTCGCGGTGACGCCGGCGGGCAATTGCCCGTCCACCGTCACGCGCATGTTCTTGGCCTTCTTCTGGATCAGCGTCTGGGTGGCGAGCACGTGCTCCACCTCTGAGGTGCCGATGCCGTGGGCGAGGGCTCCGAAGGCCCCATGGGTCGAGGTGTGGCTGTCACCGCACACGATGGTCATGCCCGGCAGGGTGAAGCCCTGCTCCGGCCCCACCACGTGCACGATGCCCTGGCGGGTGTCGCGCTCGTCGTAATACTCGACGCCGAATTCCTTCGCGTTCAGGGCGAGCGTCTCCACCTGCGTGGCGGATTCCGGATCGTCGATGCCCTTGGACCGGTCCGTGGTCGGCACGTTGTGGTCCACCACCGCCAGAGTCTTGGTGGGCTGGCGCACCTGACGGCCGGCCATGCGCAGGCCCTCGAAGGCCTGCGGGCTCGTCACCTCATGGACCAGGTGGCGGTCGATGTAGAGAAGGCACGTCCCGTCGTCCTGCCGGTCGACGACGTGGTCGTCGAAAATCTTGTCGTAGAGGGTACGGGGTGTGGCCATGGTGTCTCGATCCAACGAACGTCAAAAAAGGCAGTTGGGTGTTTAGCCGGTCTCGGGAAGGACGAAAAGGCGTCCTACGAGCGCACGGGATTGAAATCAATGCATAGCGGGCAGGCCGCGCGGCGCAACAAAATTTTTCGCGCTTGGAGCAGCCAGGGCGCCATATGCAAAAAGCGCGGCCTTTCGAACCGCGCTTTCTCGAAATCGGCCTTGCGGCGAAAGGGTTTTACTCGGCAGCGGCCGGAGTGGAGCCCTTCTGGCCCTTGTCCTGGCGGTCGGTGCGCTCGGCGATACGGGCCGACTTACCGCGACGGTCGCGCAGGTAGTAGAGCTTGGCGCGGCGGACGGCGCCGCGACGCACGACCTTGATGGAATCGATCATGGGCGAATAGATCGGGAAGACGCGCTCGACGCCCTCACCGTAGGAAATCTTGCGGACCGTGAAGCTCTCGTTGAGGCCGCCACCCGAACGGGCGATGCAGACGCCTTCATAGGCCTGAACGCGGGAGCGCTCGCCTTCCTTCACCTTCACGTTGACGATCACGGTATCGCCGGGCTGGAAGTCCGGGATGGTCTTGCCGAGCTTGGCAATCTGCTCTTGTTCGAGCTGCTGGATGAGGTTCATGTCTTACTCCTGCCGTTGCCTGATCCTGGAAGTCCCAAGGGCGTCCAGGTCAGCGGGATTTCGGCGTCCTGTTTTCAGTTGAGGCGCGCCCTATACAGGAATTTCGCCCCCCTGTCGAGCGGTGTGCATGGCAGGAAGCTGGCTCTCCGACCGCGCGGGGCGCACCTCGGCGAACAGGTAGCGCGCGAACCAGGTCGGAAAGGCGCTCGCAAGGGCCTTCGGCCCCTCCACGGCCAGGCCCATGCGCCGGGCCTCCGCGAACGTGACGTCGCCCCGCCACCAGGCCGCCAGGGCGGGAAGCCGGGCCCGGACCCGCAGCGGCTCCGGAAAGCCCGGGTTCTGCGTGCAGAGCGAAACCTCCGCGCCTTTCAGCAGCATGAAACGCGGCACCCGCTGCCCTTCGATCTCGAAGCGCACGACGATCGGGTCCGGAGGGAGCGCCTCGGGCCGGACCCGCCGCTGCATGTCGTCCAGCAGGGGCTCCAGATCGAGATCCTCGTCCTCGGCCCGTCGGGGCAACCACCGCTGGCCCCAGATCCCAAGGGCACTCACGACCGACATGAGATCCTGCCCGGCTTCCGTCAGGGCGTATTCGGGGCCATGTGGGCCTTCCGTTCGGACAACGGCCCCTATGGTTACGAGCTCCTGCAGGCGCTCCGAGAGCATGGTGCGGGAAATGCGGGGAATACCCCGGCGGATGTCGTTGAAGCGCCGGCTCCCGCAGAGGAGCTCGCGCACGATCAAAAGGGTCCAGCGCCCTCCGATGGCCTCGTGGGCGCGCGCTACGGCACAGAATTGACCATGACCCGTCATGAGGCAGCGCTAGCACGGCTGCCCCGACGGGAGAAGTCCGGATTCCGGACCTGACAGGCGCGCGGCCCGGTTCTAACGAAGGACCGAAAGGGGCCCTGCCCCGGCTAACGGAGACCGGCACCATGAGCAAAGCGCAGACCATTCTGGACGGGATCGGCGACACCTCCCTGATCGCCCTGCGCAATATCGTGCCGGCGAACGGCGCCCGCATCCTGCTGAAGATGGAGAACGAGAACCCCACCGGCAGCATGAAGGACCGGATGGCGCTCGCCATGATCGAGGCCGCGGAGGCGGACGGGCGCCTGAAGCCGGGGGGCTCGGTGGTGGAATATACCGGCGGCAGCACGGGCGTGTCCCTCTCGCTGGTCTGCGCCGTGAAGGGGTACCCGCTCGACATCGTGACTTCGGACGCCTTCGCCCAGGAGAAGCTCGACCACATGAAGCTCCTGGGAGCGGAGCTTCACATCGTGAGAAGCGACAGCGGACGCATGACCGAGAAGCTGACCAAGGACATGATCGAGGAAGCCCGGATCATCGCGGCCGCGAAGGGCTCCTTCTGGACCGACCAGATGAAGAACCGGGACCAGCTCGCGGCCTATCACAGGATGGCGGACGAGATCCGGGATCAGACGCAGGGCCGGATCGACGGCTTCGTGCAATGCGTCGGAACGGCGGCCTCCCTTCGCGGAATCGCCGAAGGCCTTCGCCGGCATGATGGACGGATTCGGATCACGGCCGTGGAGCCCGCCGAATCCGCCGTGCTCTCGGGCGGGCCTTCAGGCGCGCACAAGATCGACGGGATTGGCGCCGGCTACGTGGTGCCCCTGTGGCAGGACGGGATTGCCGACCGGATGGAGCGCGTCTCCACCGAGGAGGCCATGGCCATGGCGTTCCGGCTGGCGCGGGAAGAAGGCCTGTTCGCCGGGACCTCGACGGGCGCCAACGTGATCGCGGCCCTGCGGCTTGCGGAGGATCTCGGGCCCGATTCCACCATCGTCACGATCATGTGCGACACCGGCATGAAATATCTGAAGACCTTCGGGGCAAAGCTCGAACGGGAGACCGTCGCCTGAACCGGGAGGCTATCGCTCCAGCAGGTCCGGCCGCCGTTCCCTCGTGATCCGCTCGGCCTCCGCGCGCCGCCACCTGTCGATGGCCGCATGGTTGCCGTTGAGCAGGACCTCGGGGATCGCCCGCCCCTCCCATTCCCGGGGCCGGGTATATTGCGGGTATTCGAGGAGATTGCCCTCGAAGCTCTCCTCGTGGCCCGAGGCCTCCTTGCCCATGACGCCGGGCAGGAGCCGCACGCAGGCATCGAGCAGGACGAGGGCCGCGATCTCGCCGCCCGAGAGCACGTAATCGCCGATGGAGACCTCCTCCAGCCCCCTCCCCTCGATCACCCGCTCGTCGACGCCCTCGAACCGCCCGCAGACGATCACGGCGCCCGGACCGGCCGCAAGATCGCGTACCCGTGCCTGCGTCAGGGGCCGGCCGCGGGGGCTCATGAGCAGCTTCGGGCGGGGATCATCCGGCGCCACGGCCGCATCGAGAGCCGCCGCCATCACATCACAGCGCAGCACCATGCCGACACCGCCGCCGGCCGGCGTGTCGTCCACGTTGCGGTGGCGGCCGAGGCCGTGGTCGCGGATGTTGCGCGCTTCCAGCGACCAGACGCCTCGCGCCAAAGCATCGCCGGATAGCGACAGGCCGAGAGGCCCCGGGAACATCTCAGGGTAGAGGGTCAGGATGGTCGCCGAAAAGGTCACGCTTCGTCCTTGGGCTCCGGCCGTGCCGGCGCGAAGAAATCCTCCGGCAGGGCCGCGACGATGCGCCGGCCCGGAATGTCGACCGCCGGCACGAAAGCCTTGGTGAAGGGCAGCAATGCGGTGGCACCCGTCCCGGCTGATCGGATGTCGAGAAGATCGCCGCCGCCGTAATTGGGCACATCGATGACGGTGCCGATCTGCGCTCCGGCCTCGTCCACGACGTCAAGGCCGATGAGATCGGCGAGAAGAAACTCGTCTTCCTCCTCGGGAGGAGGAAGTTTTGCGCGCTCCACGAAGAGCGGAACGCGGTTCAGGGCCTCGGCGGCCTCGCGGGAGGTCACGCCCTTGACCTGCGCGATCAGCATGTCGGGCGCTCCGCCGCCGACCGGGCGGACTTTTTCAATGGAGATGCTCCGGCCCTGGGCCGTGAGCAGCGGGCCGTAACCGGCAATGGCCGCCGGATCGCCCGTAAAGGATTTCAGCCGCACCTCGCCCTTGAGGCCGTGGGCGCGGCCGAACTCGCCAACGAGGACGAGGTCGTCTCTGGCAGGCGCCGACCTGCTCTCCTCCCCCTTGTGGGGAGGAGGTGGAGGCGGGGGTGTCAGCGCACCCTTGGATCGGTTTGCGCTGGCACCCCCACCCCTGCCCCTCCCACCAGGGGGGAGGGGTGAAGTGGAGCGCTGGTTGAAGCGCTCCTTCTTCGTCATGGTGCTTACGCAGCCTCGCCTTCGCCGGCCGCAGAAGCGGCGGCCTTGGCCTCGGCGCGCTCCTGGGCCTTCTTGCCCGGGACGGCCTTCTGCGGGTTGTTGCGCGGCGAACGCTTCAGGAGGCCGGCGGCATCGAGGAAGCGCAGGACGCGGTCGGTCGGCTGGGCGCCCTTGGCGAGCCAGGCTTGGACCTTCTCGGTCTCGAGGACCACGCGACCGGCGTCGTCCTTCGGCTTCATCGGATCGTAGGTGCCGACCTTCTCAATGAAGCGGCCATCGCGCGGGGAGCGCGAGTCGGCCACGACGATGCGGTAGTACGGGCGCTTCTTGGCGCCGGCGCGGGTCAGACGGATCTTGAGGGACATGTTGTTTCTCCTGTCAGTGTCCTTCGATCAAACCTTCTCCCCGTCATTCCCGCGAAGGCGGGAACCCATCACCGCTGACGGCGCCGGATCGGCAACCGGCAGTGGTGATGAATCCCGGGTGCCGCTGCGCGGCCCCGGATGACGGCGAAATTCAAAAATTCACTTCTTCTTGCCTCCGAACGGGAAGCCGCCCATCCCCGGAAGACCGGGGATCTTGGGCCCGCCGAGGCCGGGAAGGCCCGGAATCCCCTTGGGCATCGGCGGCAGGCCGCCGGCGCCGCCCGGGAATTCGGGCAGCTTGCCGCCCATCTGCTTCTGCAGGGCCTCGATCTGCTCCGGGGTCGGCTGGGGCATGCCGCCCATTCCGCCGCCCAAGCCGAACATCTTGCCGAGCGCGCCCGCCATGCCCTTGCCCTTGCCGCCGCCCATCATCTTCATGACGTCGGCCATCTGGCGGTGCATCTTGAGCAGCTTGTTGATGTCCTCGACCTTCATGCCGGAGCCGGCCGCGATGCGCTTCTTGCGCGAGGCCTTGAGAATGTCCGGGTTACGGCGCTCGGCCGGGGTCATGGAATCGATGATGGCGCGCTGGCGCTTGATGACCTTGTCGTCGAGATTGGCGTTCTCGAGCTGGGACTTCATCTTGGCGATGCCCGGCAGCATGCCGAGCATCCCGCCGATGCCGCCGATCTTCTCCATCTGGGCGAGCTGGTCGCGCAGGTCTTCCAGGTCGAACTTGCCCTTGCGCATCTTCTGCGCCAGGGCCATTGCCTTTTCCTGGTCGGTATTCTCGGCCGCCTTCTCGACCAGGGAGACGATGTCGCCCATGCCGAGGATGCGGTTGGCGACGCGCGAGGGATGAAACTCCTCCAGCGCATCGACCTTCTCGCCCGTGCCGACGAGCTTGATCGGCTTGCCCGTGACGGCACGCATGGACAGGGCCGCGCCGCCGCGGGCGTCACCGTCCATACGCGTGAGGACGATGCCCGTGACGCCGAGGCGCTGGTCGAAGGCGCGGGCGGTGTTGACCGCATCCTGGCCCGTCAGGGCGTCCGCCACGAGGAGCACCTCGTGCGGGTTCGTGGCCGCCTTCACGTCGGCGGCCTCGGTCATCAGGGCCTCGTCCACCGTGACGCGGCCGGCGGTGTCGAGCATGACCACGTCGTAGCCGCCAAGGCGGGCCGCCTCCATGGCGCGCCGCGCGATCTGCACGGCCGACTGGCCGGCCACGATCGGCAGGGTATCGACGCCGACCTGCTTGCCGAGCACCGCGAGCTGTTCTTGTGCCGCCGGGCGGCGGGTGTCGAGGGAGGCGAGCAGCACCTTGCGCTTGTCGCGATCGGTGAGGCGCTTGGCGATCTTGGCCGTGGTGGTGGTCTTGCCCGAGCCCTGGAGACCGACCATCAGGATGCCGACCGGCGGGGCCGCGTTGAGATCGACGACCTCAGCCTCGGCGCCCAGCATCTCGACGAGCTGGTCATGGACGATCTTGACCACCTGCTGGCCGGGCGAGACCGACTTGATGACCTCGGCGCCGACCGCACGGGCCCGCACCTTGTCCGTGAAGGAGCGCACGACCTCGAGGGCGACGTCGGCCTCGAGCAAGGCCCGGCGCACCTCGCGCAGGGCGGCGTTCACATCCTCCTCGGTCAGCGCGCCGCGGCGCGTGAGCCCGTTGAGGATCGAGGAGAGCTTGTCGGAAAGGCCTTCGAACATGGTCAATCAATTCCTTTTGCGATGAGAGGTACATCGCGCTCGGCAAGGGCCTTTTCAAAGTGGTCGACGGCCGCGGCGAACTTGTCGCGACAGCCCGGGTTGCAGAAGCCGACGACCGCTCCGCGGTAACGGGTGAGCGAATCCGCCGCGATCGGCTTTCCCGACCACGGGCAGGTCTCGTTGATCGCGTCTTCGATGCGCAAGGCGTCGTCCGACATCCGTCACCCTTCATGCCGAAGCCCAAATGAGAACGCGCCCGAGGGCGCATCGCGCTGTCGGGCGTTGACCTCCAGCCTCTCGGGCTGGTCGGCGGCTCATAAGGGCTCGCTCTACAGATTTGAGGTCAGCACGTAAGGGTGAAACGGCACAAAGTCAAGAAAATGCCGGATCAGACCCCTTAGGCCCAAGGTAGGCCGCGATCTCGGAGGCGGCCCGCTCGCCCTCTTCCCAGGCGCCGCCGACCGTGCCCCATTGGGCCCGGGACAGGGCCTCCCCGGCGAACCAGATCCGGTCCGCCACCGGTGCCTTGAGCCGGTCGCGGATCGCCACGAGGCCAGGTGGAACGACCGCCCAGGAGGCGCCCGAAAAAGGATCGTGCCGCCAGGCGGTGCTGCGGCAGACCTGCAGGGTGCGGATCGCCCGGTGGCCGAACTGATCGGCAAGCACCGCGCGGGCGTAGCGGCCCGGGGCGTCGGGATCCCGCCCGTCGAAGCGGGACGCGGTCGGCAGGTCCAATTCGAAGAAATGGAACGGCGTGCCGTCGATCCGGGTCAGGAGGCCCGGCGGCTCCTCGCGCCCGCCGAGCAGCATCGCCAGGCGGTCGGGGCCACGGAAGGGCGTATCGGGCCAGTGCAGGATCACGTGCTCATACACGCCCGGCACGAAGCCGTGGATCGCGTCACGGACTGGAATGGGCAGTCTGGGCGTGAAGCGCAGGCCCTCCCGCTGCAGCACGGCCATGGGCAGGGTCACGATGGCTGCCCGGGCGCGCAGGATGCCCGCATCCGTCTCGACCCTGACGCCTTTGCCCGACCAGTTGAGTGCACGCGCCGCGATGCCGAGGCGCACCGGCACGGGCCGGGCCAGCCGCGCCACATAGGCGCCCAGGCCGCCGCCGATGAAGAAATTGTCCGCATAATCCATATCCGGCACGTCGTGCAGGCTGACCTCGTCGAAGGGTCGGCCGGAGACAAGGCCCTCGACGGTGAGGACGCGGCGGCCGAAGGGCCCGAGGGGCGGCAGCGCCCACGCGGCCGCCTGGTCCTCTTCCCGGCGCATGGCCCGGCCGATGGCCGCATCGGCCTGCGCGAAGGTGCGGCTCAAGGAGGCGCTCTCGCGCGGCGTCGCGAACCGCCTGCCGATCACGAGGTGCCGCTCCCCCGGCGCCTGCCGCAGGGGCTCGCCCCGCGCCCGGGCGAGGCGGACCAGAGGATTGATCGGGCCGTTATGGAGCCAATGGGCGCCGAGATCGACCGGATGCCCTTTGAGCGTCACGGTCGCGGCGCGCCCGCCGACGCGCCGGCGCGCATCCAGCACGGCCACTCTCAGCCCGGCCGCAAGAAGGCGCCGTGCGGCCGCGATCCCGGCCGACCCGGCCCCCAGGACCACGACATCGACCTCTCCGGACGGCTCCTTCGGCATCGGCGCGCTGGATAACGGCATCGGACCCTCCGCCCCTCGTCTTGCGGAGGGAGCGTTCATAAGTAAAGTCCGCCCCGCCTTTCAGGAGAGTTCATGACCGCCCCGTCCGTTGCCCGCCCGCCGCGCGAGAAGATTGTCTCATGCTGATCTCGTCCATCCTCGCGGCGGCCCGCGATGTGTTCTCAAAGCCGCTAAGGCGCATCCTGTGGAAATCCCTGGCCCTGACGGTCGTGCTGCTCGCCCTCGCCTGGGCGGGCCTGACGCATCTGATCGGCCTCTTCCTCCAGGGGCATCCCTTAAGCGCCGATTATCCGATCGTCGACGGCATCGCGTCGTTCCTGGCGGGTGCCGGCATCTTCATCGGGCTCGCCTATCTCCTGCCACCGGTCTCGGCGATCGTGGCGGGCTATTTCCTGGACGACGTGGCCGAGACAGTGGAGGCCCGCCATTACCCGGCCGACCGACCGGGCCGGGCCCTGCCCTTCGGTCAGGCGCTGCTCTACGGCCTGCGTTTCGCGGGCCTGTCGCTCCTCGTCAACCTCATCGCGCTGCTGCTGTTCTTCATCCCGGGCCCGAACATCATCGTGTTCTTCGCCGCCAACGCCTATCTGTTCGGCCGCGAATATTTCGAGCTCGCGGCGGGGCGCTTCTGGCCGCAGGAGGAGGTGGCGCGGCTGCGCACGGGCAACCGGCTGACGGTGCTGGCGGGCGGCGGCGTGCTCGCCGCCCTGGTCCTGGTGCCGGTGGTGAACCTTTTCATCCCGATCTTCGGCGCCGCGATGATGGTCCACCTGCACAAGGGCCTAATGGCCCGCCGTGTCGCCGCGGGACACGGGCCCGAGCGTCTGGACGCCCGGGGCAGGCCCCTTTGATTCCTCGCGCATGAGGTCCGGCGCCGGGGACGGCACGGTGTTGCGCTGCAGGTCGAACTGGCCGGTCTTGCGGAAGCGCACGAGATAGGACGGCACGATGGCCTCGCAGGAATCCGGCAGGATGCCGAGGCCTTCCAGGGTGCGCCCCTCGCGCTTTGCGGCCTCCGAAACCACGTTGTCGGTCTCGAGCATGATGGCCTGGTCCCGGGTCATCACGAAGGCGTCGGGCAGGAGGCCCAGGGTCAGGGTGTCGAGGAAGCCGAGGACGGAGCCCTGCATCCGCGCCACCGGGGTCGGCAGGGACACAATGAGGCGCCGCCGCTCCGTCACGTCGAGGACGAACTGCACCAGCTCGCGGAAGGTGCGGATTTCCGGGCCGCCGCATTCATAGACGCGGCCCTGCTCCACCTTGCCCTCCACGGCGCGGGCGATGGCCTCCGCCACGTCGGCCGCATAGACCGGCTGCATCCGGGTCTCGGCGCCGGCGAGCGGCAGCACGGGCAGCATGCGGGCGAGCGCCGCGAAGCGGTTGAAGAAGCTGTCGCCGGGTCCGAACATCAAGGACGGCCGCAGGACGATCGCGTCCGGACGGGCCCGGAACAGGCTCGCCTCGCCGGCCGCCTTGGAGCGCGCATAGGCGGATTCGGAGGACGAATCGGCCCCAATGGCCGAGACATGGATGAGGGTGGCCCGGGGCGGCGCGAGCTCGGCGATGAGGCGCGGCCCCTCGGCCTGCAGGTCGTCGAAGCGCTGGCGGCCGCTCTCCTTGAGGATGCCCACCAGGTTGATCACGTGGTCCGCCCCGGCGACCGCATGGGCGACCGAATCCCGGTTGCGCAGATTGGCCTGGACCGCGTGGATCTGCCCGACCATGCCCTGCGGCAGGAAGTTCGCCCGGTTGGGCAGGCGAGTCGCAATCCGGATGCGATAGCCGCGCTTGGCGAGCGCGCTCACCACATAGCGCCCCAGGAAGCCCGAGCCGCCGAAAACCGTCACGAGCTGCTGCGCGGGCGTACGAATCGGGCCGATCATGAAAACCTCCTGTCCTCATGGACCTGGCAGGGGGCCGGCAGCGGCGGAAGCCCGGCCGCCGGCCCTTTCGTGTGAAACCTGCCACGTCTCTAGTCAAAGCCCGCACCCCTGTGAAGGGGCGCGGAACGGCGGAATGAAAAAAGGATCGCTTTGGGCGATTGACGCGCCGCCCGCATGGCCTTAAACGGAGCTCGCCGTTAAGGCATGCCCAGGTGGCGGAATTGGTAGACGCACTGCTTTCAGGTAGCAGCGGGTAACACCGTGGAGGTTCGAGTCCTCTCCTGGGCACCATCTTCCTTGATGGTTGCTTATTTTAAGCCATTTTTCTCCCGCCAAGGGTGGGGGGTTAAAAGTGAGGGGGTTAAAAATAGCCCCGTTCCGTTCCCGCTCCTGCGCCACGTCTGTTTCCCGTCCGTTCTGTGGGTTCATGCCATCGAGCCCGTCGTGCCGGGTGGTCGGGACGGCACCATTTCCACCCTTCTGTTCCTCCTATTTCATCATGCTCGGCTCAGTTGTGCGACTTGCCTAGAGCCAAGTCGGATTTGGCTTTAATTCAATTACCCGATCAGCCTGGACCATTCCCCCGCACAAGCCTGGATGGTAATAGTTCCCACCGGGGTTGAAGAACAAGAACGGATGGGGCGATGGGAGCATCAGGGGCAGCGTACGCAAATGGGGTGCATGGCGAAACAGCGTCACAACTCACGTACACCTCCTTCCATAGCCAGTATCTCGCCCATCGAATCACGCTCGAAGGTGTGAGCGAGGACGCCTTCGCGAAGTCGCTTTCAACCGCGAAGGTCGATATGAACCCGCATCAGGTCGATGCGGCGCTGTTTGCTCTCCACTCGCCGTTGTCGAGGGGCGTCATTCTGGCCGATGAGGTCGGACTTGGGAAAACCATCGAGGCCAGCCTCGTCATCGCTCAGCGCTGGGCCGAGCGGAAGCGCCGTACCCTCCTCATCGTGCCTGCCTCTCTGAGGAAGCAGTGGACCCAAGAGTTGTGGGAGAAGTTCTCCCTGCCGTCTCTCATCCTGGAAGGTAAAAGCTACCGCGAGCGGAAGAAGGCGGGCTACCATCGTCCTTTCGAGGCGGACGGCTTCGTCATCGTCACCTCGTACGAGTTCGCCGCGCAGAAGGCGGACGAACTGGCCCTGACCTCCTGGGACCTTGTTATCTTCGATGAGGCCCACCGGCTCCGGAATGTCTATCGCAAGGGCGCATCCCAACGGGCCAAAAAGCTGCGGGACAGCCTGCGCGATCCGTTCAAGGTACTCCTCACGGCAACGCCCCTCCAGAATAACATCATGGAGTTGTTCGGCCTCGTCTCGATGATCGACGACCACGTGTTCGGCGATGAGGCGAGCTTCCGTACGCTGTACGGCGGACCTCGCCCCGACCCGGCGCATCTGCTCCTGCTGAAGAAGCGCCTGGAGCCGATTTGCCGCCGCACGCTGCGGAAGGTTGTCCAGGAAGCCGGTCACATCAACTACACGAAGCGCCTTCCGGTCACCTTCCGGTTCGAGCCGACTCGGCCTGAGATCGAGCTTTATGAGCGCGTCTCGGAGTTCCTCCAGCGGCCCGACACGGTCTACTTGGGCGGTAAGCCGAACGCTCTGGTGACGATGAGCCTCCGCAAAATCCTGGGCTCATCGAGCTACGCCATCGGTGAAACGCTGAACCGGATCACAGAGCGGCTCAAGGACCTGGAGGCTGTTACCGTCGAAGCAGTTGCCGACGATCTCGACACCCTCGACGAGACGGTCGAGGAATGGACCGGGTTTGAGGACGACGATTCTGAAGCTGGGGAGAACGCGTCTCCTGAGGCGATCTCACCGGAAAAGATCGCCGCAGAGATCACCGAGCTTGAAAGCTTCCGCGATCTGGCCCGCTCGATCCAGAACAATGCCAAGGGCGAGCGCCTCGCGAGTGAGTTGCCGGGCCTGCTCGATGCTGTCGTCGCCAAGGGTGGTCGCCGCAAGGCAGTGATCTTCACCGAGAGCGTTCGTACGCAGACCTACCTTGCCGAACTTCTCAGCCAGCGGGGCTTCGCGGGGCAGATCGCCCGGCTCAATGGCTCGAACAATGACCCAGAGAGCGCCACCATCTACGCCGAGTGGCTAGAGCGCCATCGCGGCACAGACAAAATCTCGGGCTCCAAGACTGCCGATATGAAGGCCGCCATTGTCGAGGCGTTCCGGGACGACAAGACGATCCTGATCGCCACCGAGAGCGGGGCCGAGGGCATCAACCTTCAGTTCTGCTCGCTCCTCGTGAACTATGACCTGCCGTGGAACCCGCAGCGGGTGGAGCAGCGCATCGGACGCTGCCATCGGTACGGTCAGAAGATTGACGTGACTGTCGTGAACTTTCTAAACACGAAGAACCGTGCCGAGGAGCGCGTCTTCGAGTTGCTCGATCAGAAGTTCCGGCTCTTCGACGGGGTATTCGGAGCCTCCGACGAGGTGCTCGGGGCCATCGAGAGCGGCGTCGATTTCGAGCGCCGTGTTCACCAAATTATGCAGACGGCGCGTACGGCTGAGCAGATCGAGTTCGCGTTCAATGAACTGACCGAGAACCTTCAGCCTCAGATCGAAGCCGATATGCGCGATGCCCGCGAGAAGCTTCTCGTGTCGGTGGATCAGGATGTCGTACGGCTCCTGCGGACCCGCCAGGACGACCTCAAGCGGGTTCTCTCCGAGTTCGAGCAGCGACTTCTGGCCCTAGCGCGGGCGGAACTTCCCGATGCGGAGTTCTGGGAGCACGAGGATGGCAGTCCGTGTTTCCGATATCAGGGGGAGACCTGGACGACCGGCTGGCCGCTCGCTGACGAGAAGGACTGGAAGTTCTTCCGCCTGGCGGATGGGAACCTAGCCTCGGACCTCGTCGCCCAGGCAAAAGGGCGTGCGCTCGGGCCGAGTGCGGTGACCTTCGACTACGGCGCATATCGAGGAAATGGGGGCGGACGCCTCACCGACCTGGAGCCATTCTGCAATGCCTCTGGTTGGATGAAGGTGACCAAGCTCAGGGTGAACAGCGCTGGGCGTACGGTCGATCACCTCCTTGTCGCCGCCAAAACGGACGATGGGCGCATTCTCGACGAGCGGTGCGTAGACCGGTTGTTCTTGCTGCCAGCATGCCGCACCAGCGATGATGTCGGCGCTCCCCCATCGGCTGATCTCGACAGCTTTGAAGAGACCCTCGAGGCGGCCCGCCTCGCCGAAGCCGCCCATGAGAACGACAAGTGGCTCAGCGACGAGACCGAGAAACTCGACCGGTACGCAGACGATCTTGAAGTCGCGGCAGAGGAGGAGATCAAGCGCCTCACCAAGGAGGTGAAGGAGCGCCGGAAAGCCATGCGTCTCAACGGGACACTGACGGCCCAGCAGAAGATCGACGAGCAGCGGGCCATCAAAAAAATGGAAGCGCAGATCGACGACCTGAAGTTCGAGACCTACCAGCGGAAGAAGGCAATCCGGGCGGAGGTCGAGACGATGCTCGATGAGCTTCAGGCGAATCTATCCCTCGTCCCGACTACGGAGCCAATATTCACGCTCCGCTGGGAGCTTCGCGGTTAAGCGTTGGGGGCAGGCGATGAGGCTCGTTGAGTTCGGCTCTACCCCTGTCGCCTTGGATATCTACCTGGAGGGTTATGAGGGACCCTCCTGGGAAACGAGCCCATTTCGGCACAGGTCGGGATGGCTGATGGTCTCCGAAGCTCGTTTCTCAATGCCATTCATCACCTGGAGGCAGGTTCTCGTGGCGTGTGTCACCGACCAAGGTGAGGAGTTCCCGCCGTCCGTTGCATCCAGGCTATTCAGAATGCCAACATCTCTCCCCCGACAATCCGATCATGATCCTCCTGAAGAATTAGAAGAGGTCACGGAAAGGCTCTATGGGGAGTTCTTGCGCCGTACAGACCACGACAACCTGCTCTACCTCGAAGAGGAGGCTGAGCGCGCTGAGATCAAGCTCCAACGCTTTGAGATGCGCTGCCGTGGGCTTCAGAACAAAATTGATGCCGCTGTGCGTCGGCTAAGGGCTGAGCGGCGGCGGAGCGTGGATTCCGGCCAGCGAGACGAAATCGACGCCAAACTTCATCGTCTTTCAGCAATGGCCGACCAGCTTGCCACGAGTTTTCGACGCCGGGCGGCAGAAATCAGGGCCGAGACTGACGACGTGGTGTCGGCGGTGCTCGCCGCACATGGCAGATGTGGCAGGCTTGACCACCTCTACACTATATCGTGGCATGCGCGGTCATCGCGTGCGCGGCCTCGCCTGAAACTTCCCCTGTTCCAGGAGGAGCCCTGGAGTGTAGAAGCTTGGCGGAATCGGATTGAGGGTGGCCCATCAGTAGGATGGGGCATCCAAGGGGTTACGCGTTTTTGATAATGTATGGGATATCATTATGAGCCAAAGTAAGAAGCTCGAACTTACATGGATTGGGAAGGAAGAACTGCCGCGTCTTGAACCGCGCATTCTGATCGAGGATCACTCCAATAGTTATCATAGCTCAAATCGAACTGACTCGGATCAGTTCGACAACATCCTCATTCAAGGCGACAACCTCCTGGCTTTGAAGGCACTTGAGGCAAAATACGCTGGTTCAATTCGCTGCATCTACGCCGACCCGCCATACAACACTGGGAGCGCATTTGAATACTATGATGACGGAGTTGAGCATTCTGCTTGGCTAACGCTACTGCGAAGCAGACTACAACTATTTCACTCCCTGCTGTGCAAAGAGGGATCGCTCTGGATCAGTATCGACGACAACGAGTATGCGTATCTAAAGGTACTATGTGACGAAATATTTGGCCGGTCCAACTTTGTTGCTACCATTATATGGGAGAAGAGGAAATCACGAGAAAATAGAAGAGTTTTTTCTTTTAAACATGACTATATACTAGTCTACGCTAAGGATAGAGGGATTTTCGAGAATGTGCGCAACCTTATCCCGCTGAGTGACGATGTATTAGCGCGCTACAAGAATCCCGATAACGATCCGCGTGGTCCTTGGCAATCTGTATCAGCAAACGCGCAAGCTGGTCATGCAACGGCATCCCAGTTTTATACCTTAGTTACACCAAACGGTCGCGCAATTAAGCCGCCAGCAGGGCGATGCTGGCTCTATACCAAGGCGAGGATGGAAGAGGAGATCGCAAAAAATAATATTTGGTTCGGCAAAGACGGCAATGGCGCACCACGAGTGAAGAAGTTTCTCCGTGATAGTGAGGATCGCGGTCTAACGCCCGAAACGCTTTGGTATGCCGATGACGTTTCTACAAATGACGAAGCGAAGAAACACTCCAATCAATTATTCAATGGGAAGGGCTTCGATAACCCCAAGCCAGAAGCTCTCATTAAACGAATCATCGAAATTGCCACAAATCCAGGCGATCTAATTTTAGACTCCTTTGCCGGTTCAGGAACAACGGGCTCGGTAGCCCATAAAATGGGCCGCCGTTGGATTATGGTCGAGTTGGGAGATCATGCGACGACCCATATCGTACCACGCCTTCGCAAAGTGATCGACGGCTCCGATCCAGGTGGAGTTACGGATGCTACAGGCTGGAAGGGCGGAGGAGGATTCCGCTTTTATCGGCTTGCTCCATCCCTCCTCGAAAAGGACCGATGGGGCAACTGGGTCATCTCGAAGGAGTACAACCCGGCCATGTTGGCGGAGGCCATGTGCAAGCACATGGGCTTCACGTACGCGCCTTCGCAAGACCCTGCGGAATACTGGAACCACGGCTTCTCGTCCGAGCGTGACTTCATCTTCGTCACCACGAATGCTCTCACCCACAAGATGCTGGAAGCAATCTCATACGATGTTGGACCGGATCGCCACCTTCTGGTCTGCTGCAAGGCATTCAACACGGAGCGGCCTGACGCTTTCGAGAACCTGACCCTCCGGAAGATTCCGCACGCCATTCTCGACACCTGCGAGTGGGGACGGGACGATTACAGCCTCCGGATCGCCAGCCTGCCGGTGGTGGATCGTGACGATCCTGATGGTGGGGCAGAGCCCGACGCCAAGCCAAAGAAAAAGCGCTCGAAGGGGGAGAGCCAGGATGAGCCTACCCTGTTCGACGAAGCCGCCGACGTTGAGGGGTAAGCCATGCTCGAACGCACAAAGACGCCAGAACAAGTTCGGCGCGAGTTGACGGCTCGCATGAGCCTGCGCGTGCCTCAGGAGAAGTCGCTGGACATCCTGGCCGATGTGGTCGAGCACCTCAAACTCGACAAGGACAGCGATGCTGAGGCCGCCCTGAAGGTCATTCAGAAGGCATACGCACAGGTCCAGGATTTTGAAGGCCGGGATTTTCCCTCGCTCTGCTTCGCGCTGGCGACCGGCGTCGGCAAAACCCGTCTCCTCGGGGCGTTCATCGCCTACCTCTACCTGACCGGAAAATCGAGAAACTTCTTCCTCCTCGCACCGAACACGACGATCTACCAGAAGCTGGTCGCCGACCTTACGCCCGGCACCCGCAAATACGTCTTCAAGGGGGTTGCAGCGTTTGCCCAGAACCAGCCAGTCGTGGTGACCGGAGACACGTGGGACCAGTCCACGATCTTTGTCGATGCCGCCCGCCGCAACGGCGGTGTGGTCATCAACGTGTTCAACATCGACAAGATCAACAAGGATGCTGGCCGCATTAAGAAGCTCAACGAGTACGTTGGCGACAGCTACTTCAACTTCCTCGCGAGCCTGCCTGACCTCGTCCTGATCATGGATGAGGCCCATCGCTACCGAGCCAAGGCCGCTATGAAGGCCGTCACCGACCTCAAACCTGTGCTGGGCCTGGAACTCACCGCAACCCCGAAGAGCGTCGGCTCCCGGTCCGTAGAGTTCAAGAACGTGATCTACCGGTTCGGCCTCGGCGAGGCGATGGCCCACGGCTACGTGAAGGAGCCTGCCGTCGCCACCCGCAAGGATTTCGATCCGAAGTCGGTCTCGCCCGAGCGCCTGGAAGAAATCAAGCTCGAAGACGGCATCCATGCTCACGAGCATGTCCGCCTGGAACTGGAGAAGTACGCGACCGAGACAGGTAAGCCGCAGGTACGTCCCTTCATGCTAGTGGTCGCCCAGGATACCGATCACGCCAGGCGCATCCGGGAGACCATCCAGGGCGATGGCTTCTTCGGCGGCTACTACAAAGACCGGGTCGTTCAGGTAGACAGCACCACCAAGAGCAAGGAGGAGAGCGACGAGATCACCGAGCGGCTCCTGAAGCTTGAGTCGGAAGGGACGACCGAGATCGTCATCCACGTCAATATGCTCAAAGAGGGCTGGGACGTAACGAACCTGTTCACCATCGTTCCCTTGCGCGCCTCTGCCTCGGATATTCTGACCGAGCAGACCCTTGGGCGTGGCCTACGTCTCCCGTACGGAGAGCGGACGGGGGTTGAGGCCATCGACCGGTTGACCGTCATTGCCCACGACCGCTTTGACGACGTGATCAAGGCTGCCAAGGAGCCGGATTCGGTTGTTGCCATGAAGGCGGTCACCATCGGCGAGGGCGGCGATATCCCCGAGACGAAGAGCACGCTCGTTGAGGCGAAGTCTAAGATCGAAGTGATGCTGACCGGCGGGTCTGGGGAGGAGCAGCAGGAAGCTCCGGTCTTCAAAACGCAGGAAGAGCGTACGGTTGCCAAGGTCACCCTCGACGTGATCCAACGCATGGAGCGCCGGTTCACCACCCTGAATGATCTGCATAAGCCTGAAGTCCAGGCCGAGATCGTAGAGCAGGTCAAAGAGATGACCAAATCCGCCCAAGGCACCCTCGATCTTAAGATCGACGATGCGCTGAATGTCGATGCGGTTGTGGCGACCGTCGCCCAACAGGTGACGGCTGGGACCATTGAAATCCCTGAGATCGTCGTCCTCCCAGACTCCAGCGTCACCTATACATTCCGCGACTTCGATCTTAAGCGACTCGATGAGATCGGCGTACGGCCCATGTCGGACGAGATCACGCTCCAGGAGCTTCGTACGGAGCGCCGAAGCTTCATCCGCCGCAGCATCGGGGCATCCATCAAGCAGGAGCGCCTGGAAGATTATCTCG
>Ga0182741_1000572_pt1 | contig 54404 bp, 46 predicted proteins | sample eDN5th37CBELigOP_FD_128874 | JGI IMG/M metagenome (GOLD analysis project Ga0182741, IMG submission 128874) | Enriched Organic Plus compost microbial communities from Emeryville, California, USA - eDNA 5th pass 37_C BE-Lig OP (version 2) (version 2) ... | reverse complement strand
CGTCACGACGTACGGCAGCATGAGCATGAACTCGCTCGGAATCGGTGTCTTCAGCACCGTGAGGAGGTTCTGCAGGTTCGTGGCGAAGCCGAAGAGCAGCGCCGCGAGCGAGGCGCGGAGCGGATCCCAGCGCCCGAAGATCACGGCAGCGAGGGCGATGAAGCCGAGGCCGGCCGTCATCTCCTTACCGAACTGCGGCACCGACACGAGCGTGAAGTATGCGCCGCCAATGCCGGCGATGGCACCAGCGAGCATCACGTTCCAGAACCTGGTCGGGTTGACTTTGATGCCGACCGTGTCGGCGGCCTGCGGATGCTCGCCGACGGCTCGGACGCGCAGGCCCCACTTCGTGCGGTAGAGGCCCCACGAGACGAGCGCGACCGTCACGAACATGAGGTACACGATGAACGTCTGGTTGAAGAGCACGGGCCCGATGATGGGGATGTCGCTGAGCAGCGGGATTTCGATCGGACTGAAACGCGCAGGCCGGTTGAAGGCCGCCTCGTTCGGAACGAGGAGCGCGCCGTACAGGAAGCCGGTGAGCCCGGTCACGAGCACGTTGAGCACGACGCCGACGATCACCTGTTCGACGAGGTACTTGATCGCGAACGCTGCGAGCACGAACGCCACGAGCATCCCGCCGACCATTGCGCCGATCAACCCGACGAAGGGGCTGCCCGTGATGCTCGAGAGCAAGGCCGCCGAGAACGCACCGAGCAGCAGCTGCCCCTCGATCGCGACGTTGACGACACCCGCGCGTTCACCGATCACGCCACCGAGCGCGCCGAAGACCAGCGGCACCGACAAGGAAACCGCGCCGAACAGGAGACTCGTCACCGGCACGAGCCCGCCTGCCGAGGCCCAAACCAGGAAGGCGAAGACCCCCACGACTCCGAAGACCGCGATCAGCCACAGCGGCGGCCTACGGTAGCTCAGCGCCTGCACGAAGGCCCACACGGTCAGAGCGACCAGAACCGCGAGGAGCACCCAACTCGTCGCGGCGGTCGGCAGTGCCACATCGGGTAGGTCGAGTGCGGAAGAATCGTCGCCGAGGCGGAACGTACTCGTTCCACTCCGCGGCACCAGCAGGAAGAGGAGCGCAAGAAGCACGGTGACCACGCCGAGCGAGATCGGGGTCTTCAGCTTGCGTTCGAGCACGGTCTCGAGTTTCACCGTGCCGTCCGCGGCCTGGGTCTGCGCGAGCGAGCTCATGCGACCACCGCCTTCTTCGCGGCCTTGGCTCTCATGCGCGCGGCCTTCTCGACGTCGGTTCGCGGCAGGAAGAACACGGCGCGCAGCAGCGGTGGTGCCGCGATGAACAGCACGACGAGCGACTGCACCACCAGCACGATGTCGACGGGGATCCCCTGTGCCTGCATCGAGAACGAGCCCGCCTTCATCGCACCGAAGAGGAGCCCCGCCGCGAGCGTGCCCCATGCGCGGCTGCGTCCGAGCAGTGCGACGGTGATCGCGTCGAAGCCGATCCCCGCGTCGATCGTCGAGGTGAATCCGGTGGTGACCGCCCCCTGCACCTGGTTCATGGCGGCGAGCCCCGCGAGGCCACCGGCGAAGAGCATGGCGTACACGTACACGCGCTCAACCCCGATTCCGGCGGCGCGAGCCGCGTGCGGGTTCTCTCCTACGGCTCGCATGCGCATGCCGAGCGAGGAGCGCTCCAGCAACCACCACACGAACGCGGTCGCGATCAGCACGATCACGAATCCCCAGTCCAGCAGCGGGAAGCTGGGACCGAAGAGCTCAGGGAACTGCGCCGACTCTGGGGTGACATCGGAGATCGGTTGGTTCGATCCTGGTTTCTGCAACAAGCCTGGGGTGCGGATCATCCACATCAGCAGGTACAGGGCAACGTAATTGAGCATGATCGTGAGGATCACCTCGTGAGCGCCCGTGCGCGCCTTAATGAGCCCGGCGAGACCGCCCCAGAGTGCACCGCCGAGGATCCCCGCGGCGAGCGCCAGGGGCAGGTGCAGCCACATGGGCAGGTCGAGGGAGAAGGTCAGCAGACCCGCGAAGAGCACGCCCATGAGCATCTGACCGCGCGCACCGATGTTGAAGAGCCCCACGCGGAACGCGAGCGCCACGCCGAGGCCCGCCGCAATGAGCGGTGCTGCGAACCCGAGCGAGTTCGTGAGCGGGCGGATCTGCGCCACGAAGCCGTTCGCCTTCGGGTTGAAGATCGCTCCCCGGAACAGCGCCTCGTAGCCGCCGTAGACCGAGTGCCAGATCGCCGCGAACGTGTCGCCGGGTCGGCTGAAGAAGTAGGCGGCGGACTCTCGCACGTCCTCACTCGTCGCCGCGATGAGTACGCCGCCGACGATCATCGCAAGCAGGAGGGCGAGGATCGTGGTGACGGCGCTTCCCCGCAGGATCTCCTTGAGGATCGCGTTCGCCCGCGGCGGTGACGGGACGGCGCTGTTGTGATCGGCCTGCGGTACTGCGTCGCTCATGCGGCCGCCTCCGTTTCTGGTACGCCTGCCATCATCAGGCCGAGCGTTTCGCGGGGCGTGTCACCCGGAACGATTCCGACGATGCCGCCGCGATACATGACGGCGATCCGGTCGGCGAGGGCGGCGACCTCGTCGAGCTCGGTCGATACGACCACGACCGGCACCCCCGAATCGCGCGTCTCCACGATGCGCTTATGTATGAACTCGATTGAACCGACGTCGACGCCTCGGGTCGGTTGCGCCGCCACTAGAAGCTTCAGTTCTCGGCTCATCTCGCGGGCGATCACGACTTTCTGCTGGTTGCCGCCGGACAGGGTGCCGGCCGCTGTGTCAGGACCCTGGGTGCGTATGTCGTATTCCTGGATACGGGCGCGAGCGAACGAGTCGAGGGCTTGGCGCTTGATGGTGCCGGCGTTGCTGAACAGCGGGTCGGTAGATCGGTCGAGGATCAGGTTCTCGGCCACCGAGAACGTGCCGACGAGGCCGTCCTCGCTGCGATCCTCGGGCACGAAGCCGACACCGGAATCGAGGATCGCGCGCACGCTCTTCCCGACGAGCTCGGTCCCATCGAGGCGGATCGACCCCTCCACCTTCGGGGCGAGCCCGACGATGGCTTCGACGAGTTCGGTCTGGCCGTTCCCTTGCACACCCGCGACCGCGAGCACCTCACCGGGGCGCACGTCGAACGAGACATGATCGACCACGATCTCGCCCTTCGCGGAGAGCACCCGCAGATCACGAACCTGGAGACCGCCGTCTCGGAGCTGCGGTGCCTGCTTCTGCACGGTGAGTTCCACCGCACGGCCCACCATGAGCGCCGCCAACTCTGCATTTGTCGCGGACGGGGATGCTTCGCCCACGACTGACCCGAGTCGGATGACGGTGATCTTGTCCGCGACTTCGCGCACCTCGCGAAGCTTATGCGTGATGAAGACGATGGCGGTCCCCTCATCGCGAAGCTGGCGCATGATTCCCATGAGCTCGTCGGTTTCCTGCGGCGTCAGCACGGCGGTGGGCTCGTCGAACACGAGCACCCTCGCGTCACGGGACAGCGCCTTGATGATCTCGACCCGCTGCTGAACCCCGACCGGCAGATCGCCGACAACAGCGTCGGGATCGATGTCGAAGCCGAAGCGCGCGGCCACCGACCGCACATGCTCCCTGGCCTTGGCGAGGTCGAGCGCCCCGAGCCTCGAGGTGCTCTCGTGACCGAGCATGACGTTCTCAGCGACCGTGAAGACCGGGACGAGCATGAAATGCTGATGCACCATCCCGATCCCGGCGGCCATGGCATCACCCGGTCCGCGAAAATGCTGCACCGTGTCATCGAGCAGAATCTCGCCCTCGTCGGCCTGGTACAGGCCGTAGAGCACATTCATGAGCGTCGACTTGCCGGCCCCGTTCTCACCCAGCAACGCGTGAATCTGTCCGGGTTCGACCACGAGGTCGATGCGATTGTTCGCGACAAGACCGCCGAAGCGCTTGGTGATGCCGCGGAGTTCCAGCTTCATAAGTGCACCCTATCGAGAAGTCCCCCGCACGCGGAAGAACAGTGTGTGGCTGACACAACGGCTCGGGGCGAGCGGCGAAACCGCCGCCCGCCCCGACCGTCGAGTCGCTTCGAAACTTACGGCGAGTTCGGCGACTCGACCGTGATGTCACCGGCGACGATCTGCTCGGCGAGCGCGTCGAGCTCGCCCTGCAGACCCTCCGGCAGTTCTGATTCGAATGCGCCGAAGCCCGAAAGCTTCACGCCCTCGTTCTCGAGCGTGCCGACATACGGTGCCGGGTCGAAGGAACCGCCGGCTGCGGCGGTGGTCGCGTCGTAGACGGCCTGGTCGATCGCCTTCATGATCGACACGAAGGTGATGTCCGCCACGCTCTCGTCCGCAACCGCGAGGTCGCTGTCCACGCCCATGAGCAGGGTGTCGTCGCCACTGTCGGCGATGGCCGCCGCAGCGCTCTGGTACACGGGGCCGCCGACAGGGAGGATCACGTCAACACCCTGGTCGAGGATGCCCTGAGCGGTCTGTTTCGCCGTGTCGTTCGCGTCGAAGCCGCCGGTGAACGAACCGCTCTGTCCGGCGGTGTCCCAGCCGAAGACCTCAACGGCTGCGCCCTTGTCCTCGTTGTACTTTTCGACGCCGAGCTGGAAGCCATCCATGAAGACGGCGACCGAAGGAATCTGCATGCCGCCGAACGTGCCGACCTTGTTCACACCGGACTGCGCCGACCATGCGGCTGCGGCGTAACCACCCAGGTATGCGGCCTGAGCCGTGTCGAACACGAGCGGCTTGATGTTCGGGGCGTCGGGGGTGCCGTCGAAGTCAGCATCGGCCCAATCATCGATGATCGCGAAGTTGATATCAGGGTTCGCGGTCGCGGCCTCGATGGTCGCCGCCGAGAGATTGAAGCCGACCGAAACGATCAGGCTGCAGCCCTCGGAGACCGCGGTCTCCATGTTCGGCGCGTAGTCGTTCTCTGAGGTCGACTCGAGCTCGAGCGCTTCAACACCGAGCTCGGCAGTCGCCCGGTCCATGCCCTCCTTGGCGGACTGGTTGAACGACTTGTCGTTCCAGCCGCCAGCGTCGGAGATGAGGCACGGCTTGAAGTCGCTCGCGACGGCGTCCGAGTCGCCACCGGACTCCGGTGCGGGTGCGCAGGCGGCGAGGCCGAAGATCAGACCGGTCGCGGCGACACCGCCGACCAGCTTCTTGCTTGAAATAGTCACTCAATTCCTCCTTGGAACTCGCCCACGCCCATCGCGAGCAGAACTACGTTTACCAAAATAGTCAGGCGCTAGCTTGAGCGCCTACGCGGTGAGGCCAAAAAGAGGTTTCAATTGCACAACAGTTCCGCCAAATTGCTCAGATGAGCAATTTTTCTCCGCGGCGACGCACAAAATCGCTGGTACCGCGCGTCTCGCTTCTCGCGTCTCGCGTCTCGCGTCTCGCGTCTCGCGTCTCGCGAGGAAGTATCGCTCATGTCAGCGGTGGTGCCGCACCAGAACTATCGAGCAAATCGATGTAGCGCAGCACGATCCCCTCGCGCAGCGCCCAGGGCGATATGGTCAGCGTCTCAACGCCGAATACCTTCATCGCAGTGCGCAGCACAATCGCCCCGGCGAGGATCTGGTAGCCGCGCTCAGGGGTAATGCCCGGCAAGTACTCCCTCACGGAACCCGGCATCTCCCGCAGCGTCGGTTCCCACTCCCGCAGACCGGCGTAGTGCAGGGGTGCGAGATCGTCCGTGATCGGGTCCGGCGGCCCGCCGATCAGACGTGCGAGGGAACGGATCGTCTTCGATGTACCGACCACCCGTTTCGGCCGGGGGCGCTCGCTGAACATACGATCCCGGGCCTCGGTGAACACCTCACGTGCGTGCGCCCGCAAGCGAGACACCGCCTCGCGCGGAGGCGGATCCTCGCGCAAAAAATTGATCGTCGTGCGCCCGGCGCCTAAGGGCAGCGACAAGGAGATATCGGGATACTCGTCAGCACCCTGGGCGATCTCGAACGAACCGCCACCGATGTCGAACAGCAGGATCTCGCCCGCCGACCAGCCGAGCCAGCGTCGAACCGCCAGCATCGTGATGCGAGCCTCATCCTCGCCGGAAAGCACCTGCAGTTCAATACCGGCCGCTGCCTCGGCGCGCGCGAGCACCTCCGCCCCGTTGGAAGCCTCGCGAATTGCCGAAGTTGCGGTGGCGATGAGGTCGTCAACTCCGATTCGCGCCGCTGTCGCGGCCGCCTCCTGCACCGCTTCGAGAATGAGACGCTGGCCCTCTTCTACAATCGCGCCGTCGGCGTCAAGGTAGCGCATGAGCCGCAGCACCGATCGCTGCGAGTGGTACGGCACCGGGCTTGCGCCGGGGTGGGCGTCTACTACGAGTAGGTGGACGGTGTTGCTGCCGATGTCGATGACTCCCAAGCGCATGGGTCGATTCTATGGGTCCTGGCGTGGGCGCAAGTGTGAGCGCAGGTGTGGGCGCAGTGTGATGACGCTTCGCCAGTTCTCTGTTTCCCTGCCGCTGCTGTGTCGCGGTGTCAGTCGTCTCACGGTGCACGTCGCCCGCCGTGCCCGTCATCCCGCGGTGCCTATCGTCCCGCAGTGCCCGTCATCCCGCGGTGCCCGCCTCACGCTGCCCCGCGACTCTAATCCGGCGTAAATGTCAGTGGCTATTGGGAGCATAGAATCATGAACTTCTTCACCGATCTTCGCACCCGAGTAGACGCCATCGAGCGTCTACTCATCGGTGTGAGCTCGGCGGAGGAACTCGCCCCTGCCGAGGCACCCGGCTCACTCGCGGCATCCGCCCCTGCACCAGCGCTCAGCTCGGCCGACGCACTCAGCTCGCCGGATGCACTCAGCGCTTCGGGCGCACTCAGCGCAGCCATTGATGAGCTCAATGATGACGCGCTTGTCGACCTGATCGAACTCGCTGCGCAGACTGTGAAGAAGTACGAGCAACTGCTGCTTCTGGCGACGGGCACGATGAGTAAGCGTTCCACTCGTGAGGCGGGGCATGCTGGGCTCGCGCAATCGCGCGGCTTCCGTAATCCTGCCGCTTTCGTCCAGCATCTCACGGGTTCCAGCCGCAGCACCGCCCTACAGCAGATTCGAGTCGGGCAGGCACTCACCGAGACGCGGAGCGGTACCAGTGTTGCGGCCGGTGATAGCGCGGGAGCATTCTCTCCAACCGGTGACCTTCAGATCGACTCACAACTCTCAGACAGCGGGGGCGACGCAGCCAACGCCGAATTTACCGGCAACGCAGGCTGGGCAGACGATTCAAGTGGGGCGGGCGATGCGAGCGCAGCGGGCAGCGCAAGCGGGGCGGGCAGTCCAAGACTCACTCAAGCGCCCCATCGTGCGACCACATGGCATGCCCCATTGGGCGTAGCACTTTCGAACGGCACGATCTCCACGGCGCAATTCGACGCAATTAAGCGCGGGCTCGGCGAACCGCCGCTCGATACCGCGAGAGGTGCCGACGGCGACCGCACTACCAGTGAAGCCCTTGCTACGGCGGAGGCGTGGAGTCTCGCGGCCGAGCGACTGGTGGAACAGGCACCCGAGGTCACGGTGGAGGAGCTCGGCAAACAAGCTCGCGCGATCCGAGACCTGCTCGATCCTGAGGGCATGCAGCAACGCTTCAACGAACGATACGAACGGCGCTCCTTCAGCATGTGGACCGACAGCGACGGACTGACACACGGCAAGTTCATTTTCGACGACGAATCCGCGGAATGGGTGCGGTCGATCATCGATTCCGCCCTGCGCCCGAGACGTGGCGGCCCCAGATTTGTAAGCGCGCATGAGCAAGAGCAGGCCGCGGCGTTGAAGAAGGATCCGCGAAGCAACGAACAGCTGGCGCATGACCTTCTCACTGACTTACTCAAGTCTGGGGCGGTCGCTGATGCCGAGACGGTGTTCGGTGCACGACAGGCTGGCGTGAAACTCGTGCAGGTCGTCAACCGCGACGAGTATCTCGCGGCACAAGCCGCGGAACGCGCTATCGCACGGACCGGCACACGCAACATTGAAGAGTTCGCCAGATGCGGGCCGCAAGCACTCACCTCAGCGCGGTTCTCCGAAAGCGCAACCGTGGTGCCGGTCAGTGTTGCGGAGAAGCATCGTTGCAACTCCGGTCAACAAACTGTGACGGTTGATGAGCAAGGCAACCCACTGAATGTGGGGCGGGAGCAACGGCTGTTCACCGCCAAGCAACGGCTCGCGCTCGCTATCCGAGACGGTGGCTGCATCTGGCCGGAATGTGACAGACCCGCCTCTTATTGCGAAGCCCACCACATCGATCATTGGTACGAGGATCAGGGCAGCACCGACATCGACCGCGGCGTCCTGCTCTGCAGATTCCACCACTTACAGTTGCACAACAACGGTTGGAAGATCACACGCGACGGTCTTGGCCCATTCATGTTGCATCAGGCATCGCCACCAGTTACTCACAACGAAACCCGTGCGAGGTCGTCCACGAATGGGGTGGGGCCAGCGCCGCCCGAACATTCAGTGGCACCCGAACCTTCGGCGGCACCCGAACATTCGATGCCGCCAACAAGTTCGGCACCGGCATCACCGCCGGTCGAGTTGCGGCCTCCGCTGCCGGTCAGGTATGCCTGGCGGCTCGCAGCACCGCCGAAGAAGCGCTTTGCTCCCGATCAGCGACGAGCCGCATGAGCACTCCGGCAACACCAGCGAGCACCAGCACTACACCATGCTCTTGGGGTGCCAGACCGTCTTCACCTCAGTGAACGCGGCGATGCGCTGCGGCGAAGCCTGGATCTCGCCCGGCGGCAGCACGCGCGCCAAGCGTTCCGCAGCACGCACCTGCAGGTCGACCCAGTCGATGTCTTCAGCGCCCGCGAGGTCGAGCGCGTTGACGTCGAAGTGATCCGCGAGCCATGGCGCGATCTCGGCAGGAGAGCCCGTGAGCACGTTCACGACTCCCCCGGGCACGTCGCTCGTGGCGAGCACCTCTGCGAAACTGATCGACGAAAGCGGAAACCGCTCGCTCGCGATGACCACGGCGGTATTGCCGGCGACGAGCACGGGTGCCAGGGCCGCAGTCAGCCCGAGCAGCGCCGAGTCCTGCGGTGCCACGACCGCGACCACGCCGGTCGGCTCGGGCACCGAAATATTGAAGTACGCACCCGCGACCGGGTTCAGGTTACCCGCGACCTGCGCATACTTGTCGCACCAGCCCGCGTACCAGACCCACAGATCGACCGCAGCATCCACTTGCGCCCCGGCAGCCGCTGTCGAAACGCCTTGCTGGGACACGATCTCATCGACGAACTGGGCCCGGCGCCCCTCGAGCACCTCGGCGATGCGGTAGAGCACCTGCCCGCGGTTGTAGGCGGTCGCACCGGCCCAGCCTTTTTGCGCGGCCCGCGCGGCGACGACCGCATCACGTGCGTCCTTGCGCGAGGCCTTCGACGCGTTCGCGAGGAACGCACCCTTCGGCGTGAGCACCTCGTAGGTGCGGCCGGACTCGCTGCGCGGAAACTTGCCTCCGATAGCAAGCTTGTAGGTCTTCGGTACCGAAAGTCGCTCGCTCATGCCGGGACTCCCTTCGAGTGTGTGGGTGATGCCGCGGAAAGGTATGCGGTGAGACCGTGCCGGCCGCCTTCACGGCCGAAGCCCGACTCCTTGTACCCGCCGAACGGGCTCGACGGATCGAAGCGGTTGAAGGTGTTCGCCCAGACCACGCCGGCCCGCAAACGGTCGGCAACCGCGAGGATGCGCGATCCTTTGTCGCTCCAAATGCCAGCGGAGAGTCCGTAGGGGGTGTTGTTCGCCTTCGCGATCGCCTCATCAGGCGTGCGGAACGTCAGCACCGAGAGCACCGGACCGAACACCTCCTCGCGCGCGATGCGGTGCGAGGTCTCGACCCCGGTGAAGATCGTGGGGGCGAACCAGAATCCGGTTGCGGGCAGCTCGCACGGCGCACTCCAGCGCTCAGCTCCCTCGGACTCGCCGATGGCAGAAAGCTCACGAATGCGCGCAAGCTGCTCCGCGGAGTTGATCGCGCCGATGTCGGTGTTCTTGTCGAGCGGATCCCCGAGGCGCAGGGTCGACAGGCGAGTCTTCAACCGATCGATGACCTCGTCGTGAATCGACTCCTGCACGAGCAACCGACTGCCGGCGCAGCACACGTGGCCCTGGTTGAAGAAGATGCCGTTCACGATGCCCTCGATCGCCTGATCGATCGGCGCATCGTCGAACACGATATTGGCCGCCTTGCCGCCGAGTTCGAGGGTGAGGCTCTTGCCCGTACCCGCGACAGTCCGGGCGATCTCGCGGCCGACTGCAGTCGAACCGGTGAACGCGACCTTGTTCACGTCCGGGTGACGCACCAGCGCGGCCCCGGTCGCCCCGGCACCGGTCACAATATTCACGACACCAGCGGGCAGATCGGCCTGTTGCAGAATCTCGGCGAAGATCAACGCGGTCAGCGGCGTGGTCTCCGCGGGCTTCAGCACCACCGTGTTGCCGGCGGCGAGCGCAGGGGCGATCTTCCAGGCGAGCATGAGCAGCGGGAAGTTCCACGGGATGACCTGGCCGGCGACGCCGAGCGAGCGAGGGTTCGCGCCGAGCCCGGCGTAATCGAGCTTGTCGGCCCAGCCCGCGTAGTAGAAGAACCAGGCTGCCACGAGTGGTACGTCGACGTCGCGGCTTTCCTTGATCGGCTTTCCGTTGTCGAGGCTCTCGGCGACCGCGAGTTCCCGGGAGCGCTCCTGCACGAGGCGGGCGATGCGGAATAGGTACTTGCCGCGATCCTTGCCGCTCATCTTCGACCACACGCGATCGTACGCGCGGCGAGCGGCGACGACGGCGAGGTCGATGTCTTCGTCGGACGCCGCCGACACCGTGGCGATGCGCGACTCGTCGGCCGGCGAGATGGTGTCGAAGGTGCCGCCGCGACCGTCGACGAACTCACCATCGATGAAGAGGCCGTAGCCGTCGCGAAGATTCAATATGCCGCGCGACTCCGGCGCGGGTGCGTATTCGAGAAATCCCATGATGCTCCTTGGTGCGGTGCGGGTGGTGGGGACGGTGCGGGTGGTGTGGGCGTTGCGGGTAGTCTGGGCGGTTCAGCTCGTGCAGGTCGTGCGGCAAGTGCAAGTGGTGCGGGCAGCGTGGGCGAGGATCGCGCCGCGTCAGTCGATCGTGACGTAGTCGGGGCCGGAGTAGCGGCCGGTGGTGAGTTTCTGACGCTGCATGAGCACGTCGTTCAGCAAGCTCGACGCCCCGAAACGGAACAGGTGCGGTTGCAGCCACTCCTCGCCGACGGTCTCGGCGACGTGGACGAGATACTTGATCGCGTCCTTCGAGGTGCGAATGCCGCCGGCGGGCTTCACGCCGATGCGCTGACCGGTCAGCCGGTGCCAGTCGCGCACCACCTCGAGCATGAGCAGCGTGACCGGCAGCGTGGCCGCGGGTTGCACCTTGCCGGTGGAGGTCTTGATGAAGTCGCCTCCCGCGAGAATTGCGAGCCACGAGGCGCGCTTGATGTTGTCGTACGTGCGAAGTTCCCCGGTTTCGAGGATCACTTTGAGCGACGCGCTCGTTCCGTCGGGTCGCTCGCACGCCGACTTCACCGCAACGATCTGTGCGAAGACCGTGGCGTAGTCGCCGGCCAGAAACGCGCCGCGGTCGATGACCATGTCGATCTCATCTGCGCCCGAAGCCACAGCCTCGCGGGTGTCGGCCAGCTTGATGTCGAGCGAGGATCGCCCACTCGGAAACGCCGTTGCCACGGCCGCGACGGAGATTAGCCCATCATCCGGGTCGCCGTGTTTCGCGCCGAGCGCCGCTACCGCGTGCGGCACCATGTCGCCGTACACGCACACGGCCGCGACCTGCGGACAAGACGGGTCGGCGGCGTCGGGGTGCAGCGCCTTGGAGACGAGGGATCGCACCTTGCCTGGCGTATCGGCCCCCTCGAGGGTGGTGAGATCGATCAGGCTGATCACCTTGTCGATGGCCCAGGCCTTCGACGTTGTCTTGATCGATCGGGTGCCGAGCGCCGCGGAGCGCTGCTCGAGCCCCACCGCGTCGACGCCGGGGAGCCCGTGCAGGAACCTGCGTAGGTTCTCATTGCTCGGGTCGCCGCCGAGCATCTGGCCGACGTCCGTCGTCATTGCTGCCCCCAGTGTCGTTGCTGCCCTCAGTGTCGTTGCTGCTCCCGGTGTCATGCGTCCTCCAAGAGTGATCTCGCGGTGTGTTCGTCGGTGACGATCGTCGTGCACAGTTCCGAGTTGACGACCGCGCGGGCCACGTCGTGTTTGGCCGGTCCCGCGGTCACGTAGATCGTGGTGGTGGCGGCCCGCAGCGCTTGAAGGTCGAGACCGACGGTGCGCGAGTCGAGTTCCGGATCGACGACATTGCCGTCGGCGTCGATGTAGCGGCCCAGCACATCACCGACAGCTCCCCGACGCGCGAGCTGGTCGATGTCGTCGACGGTGAGATAGCCGTTCTCGACGTGTGCGGAGTGCGCGTCGCACACTCCGGCTGTGAAGAGGTACGCGTTGGCGTTGGCCGCGGCTTCGAGCACGCCCGCAACGGTGCGGTCCGCCACGATCGCGCGCTTCGTTTCGATGCGGTCGAGGATCGCGGGGCTCGGCAACAGTGTCGCGTGTCCGCCCGCACGGCGGGCCATGTTCATCGCGAAAGAGGCTGCGCCGCCGCGACGCTTGTTGACGCTCACGCCGCCGTTCATCTGGACGATGTTGACGCCGCGCGCCCAGCCGTCCGGCAGGAACGACCCGACCGCGGTGAGCGTCCGGCCCCAGCTCACGGCGATCGTGCGTGGCACGGGACGCAGACGCATGAGGAGGTCCGCTGCCGCTTGCGCCACCCGTTGGAGCTCCTCGTCGGCGTCGCTTGACGAGGGCACTACGATCGCTCCCTCGAGGCCGAAGCGCTCGCAGAGTTCGCGTTCGACGCCGAGTTTACGGGCTCGGGGATGCACGACCTCGATGCGCACGATTCCGTCGGCGCGAGCTTTGGCCAGGAGCCGCCCGACCTTGAATCGCGACAGTCCCAGCAGCGCGCCGATCTCGTCCTGGGTCTTATTCTCTTCGTAGTAGAGTTCGGCGACGCGCACGACCATTAGCTCACGGTCGATTGCGTTCTGGTCCATGATTCGAGGGTACGCCGGATCGCACCTTCGCGCAGATTTCTGCTCATATGTGCAGTGTACGCCGGAGTATGCGCGGTTGCGTGCATCGACGCAGAGGTGCCGCCTACGTGATTGCCTCGCGTCTCGTTTTCGCCCAGGTGCGCACCCCGATCAGCTGCCGCCACAGGGCACGGTACACCACGGGGAAGATGATCCAGGAGTAGAACGCGTAGCCATGCGCGAGCACGACCTGCCACAGGATCACGAGCGGATTCAGGCTGCGTCGCGCGAAAAGCACGCCGGCAATGCCGGGCGCGATCGAGAACGCATAGATGAGCACCACGATCGGCGCCGTCCACGCCACGTGCACGAGACCGGTCGCAAGCAGCACGATCGAGAGCGCTACCGTCGCGCCCACGAACGCCTGCAGCAGCGGGGACATGAGGTACCAGAACTGGTCCCATTTCGCGACGAAGCCGAGATGCTGGTTCCGGGCGAGCGACCCGACCAGGTCGAGCATCTGCCATCCCCCCTGCGGACGGCTTCTTGCAGGGAGGTCCCGAGATACTCGTCAGGCAACGCAGTCCCCCGGCGCACGTGCGTCAGCGCACCGACGATGCGATCCGCGGCGTGACCGTCGCCGTACGGGTTCCTCGGCGCACGGGCCCGATCCTCGGCCAGCTCCTCGTCGCTCTTGCGGAGCACGCGGGAAGCGGCGAGCACAATACGCTCGGGGTCCGTGCCGACCAGGTGCAGGGTGCCGGCCCGCACGCCCTCCCGACGCCGGTCACGGTCCGCGTGACCAGCACCGGAATGCCGAGCGTGGGTGCCTCCTCCTGCACGCCGCCGGAGTCCGTGATGATCAGGCACGAGCGCGCCACGGCTTCGGCCACGTTCGAAAGCCCGACGCCCCAGTTCTCCCTACGGTGCGCGGTGATCAGCACCACCCGGCGTCCGGGATCGGCGTGAAGCTCCTCGAGCCCGGACCCGAGGTCGCCTTCGGATTCCATGGCGATTCGCAGCATGTCGATCGAGGTATTGCCGGTCACCACGATCCGGTCGAAATCGACGCCCTCGCGAATCAGGTTGGCCTTGTTCGCGTCGGTCGGGGCGAAGTGCACCGCGGCAAGCCGGGAGATGATCTGCCGATTGCCTTCCTCAGGGAACGGCTCCATCAGGTTCGAGGTGCGCAGGCCAGCCTCGATATGCACCACCGGCAGCTGGAGGTTGAACGCAGCGAGCGCTGCAGCTGCGGCGGAACTCGTGTCACCGTGGACCAGGCAGGCGATGGCACCGCGCGGGATCCGTCACCCGTCCGAGCTGAAATCACTCGGGATGCGGTCGGCCCGCCAGATGCGATCCATGCCCACCAGGATGCCGGCCACCATCTCGTTCAAGCTCGGGGCCTCGTCGTTCTCACGACGCGAGGCTCGCAGATTCGCGTCGACGTGAACGCCGGCCTCCCGGAACAGTTGATCGCCTCGGGTCGGGTGCCTACGACGACCAGGATCGACATTCGATCGCCCTGCAGTGCCGCCTGTGCTTCGGCGTCTCTCACCAGTCTCTCGGTGGCGTTGGAATGCACGACTGTGCTCAACGTTACTGCGCTCAACGTTCGAAGTCCCCCCTGCTGCGCGAACAAGCCCTGCCGGCTCGCTCGGCTCGCTTAAGTATCTCGGTCGGATACTGAGAATTTGCCCACCCGAGCGATAACGATCACCGCGTCGCCCGCCTCGGCAGAAGCTTCGAGGTCGACCCGGCCCTCGATGGCCCAGTCGCGATCACCGGCAGGATCGTCGAGCACCTGCCGGAAACGCCAGAAGCCTTCCGTCGCGCGGGTGCGGTCGATCTCCAGCAGGCCGGGGGAACGTGCGGCTGCACCCGACCCCATCGAGTCGTACTCCCGGTAGTACTGCTCGAGCGCTGCATCCCACTCATCAACCCCGAACCCGTGGGGGCCGTCGAGCTCGCCGAGCGTCTCGACACGATCGAAGGCCGCGGCCAGCACGCGCTTGAAGATCGCGTTGCGAACCATCACGGTGAACGCCCGCTCGTTCTGCACGACGCTGCGCACCGGAGCACTGACCTGTTCGTCGAGTTGCCCTTCGGCGGCGCGCAGCTCGTCGAGGTCAACGACGCCGTCGCTGTTCGCGTCGAGCGCCGCATACCACTCGTCGAGCAGGCTCGAATCGACCTGGCGCACGAGCTCACCCAGCCAGTCGATGATCGACTCGAGTTCCGGGGTCTTCGCCTGCTCGGGTACGGTGCGCACACATGCTCGATACGCGTCCGAGAGGTATCGCAGCGCCCCGCCCTCAGAACGCCCGAGATCGTAGTACGAAATAAGGTCGCGAAAGCCGAAGGCCCGCTCGACCATGTCGCGCACGACGGATTTCGGGCGAGGCTCGTAGTCCCGCGCCCATGGCACGTCCCGGGTATACGCCTCGAACGCGTGGCTGATGAGCTCTTCGAGTGGTTTCGGGTGCGTCACCTCATCGAGGCGTTCCATACGCTCCTCGTACTCGATACCGTCGGCCTTCATCGCCTGCACGGCCTCGCCCCGCGCCTTGCGCTCCTGAGCGCGCAAAATCGCGCGCGGATCCTCGAGCGTGGACTCGATGATCGAGATGACGTCGAGTGCGTAGGCCTCGGACTCGGGGTCGAGCAATTCGATGGCGGCGAGCGCAAAGGGCGACAGGGGTTGATCGAGCGCGAAGTTCTGCTGCAGGTCGACGGTGAGCCGGAGCAGACGTTCCCCGTGCTCGCCCGGCACCGTGTCGACGACACCCCCGTTCCGGAGTGTCCTGAAGATCTCGATGGCGCGCCTGGCGTGTTCGGCCTGGCGCTCGCGGGGTTCGTGGCTGCCGAAGATGAGATCTCGCATGACGCGGAGTGCTTCGCCCTCGCGCTGCTCTCCGCGGGCAATCACCTGCAGGATCATCGAATGTGTGACCCGCATGCGACTCACGAGCGGCTCGGGTGCTGCGGCGACGAGTCGCTCCAGGGTCTGCTCGTTCCACGTGACGAAGCCCGGCGGCGGAGACTTCTTCTTCGGCCCCTTACCTACTTTCTTGCCGGCCGCTTGCTTCGCAAGCGCCTTCTCACTCTGCTTGGCGTTCTCAACCTCGTGCTCGGGTGCGAGGGCGATCACGTCTCCCTCGGTATCGAAGCCCGCGCGGCCAGCGCGACCCGAGATCTGATGGAACTCGCGCGCCGAGAGTCTGCGCATTTTCTCACCGTCGAACTTGGTGAGCGAGGTCAGCACCACGGTGCGGATGGGCACGTTGATGCCGACGCCGAGCGTGTCGGTACCGCAGATGACGCGCAGCAGCCCCTGCTGGGCGAGCTGCTCCACGAGTCGGCGATAGCGGGGAAGCATGCCGGCGTGATGCACGCCGATGCCCGATCTCACCAGCCGCGAGAGCGTCTGCCCGAAACCGGCGAGGAACTTGAAGTCGCCGATCGCGGCGGCAATTTCTTCGCGGCCCTCCCGGTCGACGAGCCGCACACTGGCCAGGGCCTGCGCCTGCTCGACCACGTGGGACTGGTTGAAGTGCACCAGGTACGCGGGCAGCTGCCGCTCGTCGCGCAGTTCCTCCACGGTCTCGTGCACGGTTTTCAGTTTGTACGCGAAGCTGAGCGGCACGGGCCGTTCCACCCCGGTGACCTGGGTGACCGGCCGACCGGTGCGCGCCTCGAGGTCTTCGGCGATCCCTCGCACGTCGCCAAGCGTCGCCGACATCAGCAGGAACTGGGCCTTCGGCATGGTGAGCAGGGGCACCTGCCACGCCCAGCCGCGCTCGACATCCGCGTAGTAGTGGAACTCGTCCATCACCACCTGGGTCACGCCGCCCGCGTCAGCATCGCGAAGAGCAAGATTCGCGAGGATCTCGGCCGTGCAGCACAGGATCGGCGCATCAGCGTTGATGGTCGTGTCCCCGGTGACCATACCGACTCGCTCGGCACCGAAGACGGCAGCGAGCGCGAAGAACTTCTCGCTGACGAGCGCCTTGATCGGGGCCGTGTAGACCGTCCGCCGCCCCTCGGCGAGGGCCGCGAAGTGCGCTCCCATGGCCACGAGCGACTTGCCGGTTCCCGTCGGCGTGGCGAGGATCACGTTCGCGCCGAGCACCAGACCCAGCAGGGCCTCCTCCTGCGCGGGGTAGAGCGAGAGGCCGAGTTCCGTGTCAACCCATGCCTCGAACCGGGCGAACACCTCATCGGGTTCGGGGGTCGACCCTGTCGAGATCAGGTCGAGGATCGCGGCCAAACTCATGCGCCCAGACTATCGTCGAGCGTGCTTCCGGGAGCGTTAGGCTGGAGAGGTGGCCGATCCCTTGCTCTTCCAACCGTTCATGCTTCGCCAGCTCGAGATTCGCAATCGCCTCTGGGCACCGCCCATGTGCCAGTACTCGGCGGACGCGGATGGCCCGTTGATCGGCGCTCCGAACGACTGGCATCTGCAGCACCTCGGCGCGCTCGGGCGCGGCGGCGCGGGGCTCGTGGTCGTCGAGGCGACCTCGGTGACCCCCGAGGGACGCATCTCGCCGCAAGATCTCGGTCTCTGGAACGACACCCAGGAGGCGGCGTTCGCGCGCCTGGTACCGCTTGTCCGAGCGCACGGTGCTCGGGTCGCGATCCAGCTCGCTCACGCGGGGCGAAAGGCTTCTACCTACCGCGGTTTTCCGGGCGAGGATCGGGGCTCAATCGAGCTGAGCCACGGCGGTTGGCAGACCGTCGCCCCCTCGGCTCCCGCGTTCCCGGGCCTGGCGGATCCTCGGCCTCTTGCCACTGAAGAGGTGTACCAGGTCATCGACTCGTTTGCCGCTGCCGCGGACCGGGCGGTGCGGGCAGGCTTCGACGCCGTCGAGATTCACGCCGCGCACGGGTACCTCATTCACGAGTTCCTCTCCCCGCTGTCGAACGAGCGCGAGGATGAGTTCGGGGGGAGCGCCGAGAACCGGGCCCGCCTGCTGCGGGAGATCGTGCGCCGGATCCGCGCGACACATTCGGACCTGCCGATCATGGTGCGGGTCTCGGGCGACGAATGGGTCGAGGGCGGCTTCGACGTCCAGGCCGCGACGACCCTCGTGTCCTGGTTGAAGAGCGATGGCGCGGATTTCGTGGACGCGTCGTCAGGCGGCAACACGATGCCCACGAAGATCAAGGTGGGCCCCTCGTACCAGGTTTGGATTGCCGAGCGCCTGCGCCGCGGCGGGCTGCCGGTCGGAGCGGTCGGGCTCATCACCTCCTCCGCGCAGGCCGAGGGGATCCTGGCCAGCGGGCAGGCCGACGTCATCTCGGTCGGCAGGCCCCTCCTCGCGAACCCGCACCTGCCCATTACTTGGGCGCACGAGCTGCGTGCACCACACGCCGACGAGCTGGTGCCCGCGCAGTACCATCGCGCACGTTTCGCGTAGCCGCTGAGCCGGTCGCGGCGGATCGGTCGCGGTGTCCGCGGCCAGCGATATCCTGTTCACATGCACATCGAAGAGCTCTCCCTGGTCGCCGTGGGCGGGCTCATTCTTGTCGTCGCGATCGCAATGCTCGCCCGGCGAATCAACATCGCAACGCCCCTCATCCTGGTGCTGGTCGGCATCGGGATCGGGTACATTCCCGGGGTCCCGCTGATCTCCGTCGACCCTGAGATCATTCTGCTCGGGGTGCTGCCGCCATTGTTGTACGCGGCGGCGGTGAATGTGCCGATCCTCGACCTCAGGCGAAACATCGGCCCGATCTCGGCGATGTCGGTCGTGCTCGTTATCATCTCCGCGCTCGTGATCGGTGCGCTGCTGCACCTGGTCGTGCCGAGCATTCCCTTCGCGGCAGCCGTGGCGCTCGGCGCGGTCGTCGCCCCCACCGACGCGGTCGCCGCGACCTCCATCGGCAAACGAGTCGGCATGCCGCCACGCCTGGTCACCATTCTCGAGGGTGAAAGCCTGGTCAACGATGCGACCTCGCTCGTGCTGCTACGCACCGCGCTTGCCGCGATCGCCGGCGGATTCGTCTTCTGGGAGGCCGCTGGACAGTTCGGATTCGCGGTCATCGTGGCGCTCGGGATCGGGCTCGTCGTGGGTGTCATCACTGTGTGGGTGCGCTCGCACTTCAACAACCCCATCTACGACACCGTGATCTCGTTCGCCGTGCCGTTCATCGCCTTCGTGCCCACGGAGTACGTTGGGGCTTCCGGGGTGTTCGCCGTCGTCGTCACGGGCCTCTACTCCGGTCACCACGCCCCGAGAAAGTTCAGCGCAACCGCGCGCGTCAACGAGCGCCTAAACTGGCGCACCGCGCAGTTCTTACTCGAGAACGGCGTCTTCTTGTTGATGGGGCTCGAGCTGCACAAGCTCGTCGACGACATCGGTCGCAGTGAGCTGCAGCTCGAGCACACCGCGCTGCTCGGGCTCGGGGTGGTCGTCGTGCTCATCCTGCTGCGCGTGGCGTTCATGTGGCCCATGACGTGGGCCCTCGCACGATCGCTGCCGCGGTACGAAGCTCGGGCCGCGGGCTGGAACCGCCTCGCGAGGCGCGTGCGAGAAAGCCCAAGGTTTGATGGCAAGGCCGGAGCAGACCGGGCCAGAATCGACCGCCTCGACCGGGTTGCGCGGCGAACCGCCGCCGATGCGGCCCACGCCCGCGAGCAGGGACTCGACTGGCGCGGTGCCACGATCCTCGGCTGGAGCGGCATGCGCGGCGTGGTCACGCTCGCCGCGGCCCAATCGATTCCGACGTCGGTGCCGTTCCGGTCGCAGCTCGTGCTCATCGCGTTCATCGCGGCCGTAGTGACGCTGCTGCTGCACGGACTCACCCTCCCGGGGCTCATTCGAAAACTGCGTCCCCAGGGGCCGAGCACTAATGATCGCACCGAAGAACTCATCGCGCTCTACGGCGATCTGATCGAGGCCGGCACCACCGCCGTCGATGCCGAGCTGGAGCACGAGAAGGAGCTCGCGCTCGAGAACCCCGATTACCACGTCCCGTCAGAGGCCGTGGTGAAGCGCGCGAAGTCGAGTATTCAAAACTCCATCGCGTCGCTCGCCTTCGCGTTGCCGCGGGATGAGGAACGCGAGTCATCCGCCGCCGGGGCCGAGGCTCGAGGTTACATGCGCTTGGCACACGCCGCGCTCGAGGCGCAACGGGCGGCCCTGCTCGAGGAGCGAGCCATCGGTCAGTACAGCAGCCAGGCGCTTCGAGCGGCCGCGGAAGCGCTCGACCAGCACGAGATCAGGCTCACCCCGCCTGGTGGGCACTAGATTCAACTCAGGGCTGCACCCGAGATCAGGCTCACCCCGCCTGGTGGGCACTAGATTCAACTCAGGGCTGCACCCGAACCGGGTTCTGGTGGTGACTGAAGACGATACTCGTGCGAGTCGATGAGACCGCGGGGTGCGCCGAGAGGTGTTCCATCACAAAGTCGCGCACATGATCCGAGTCTCGAGCGGCAAGGTGGATGATGAAGTCCTCCACGCCGCCGAGGAAGAAGAGTTGCAGCACCTCGGGCAGGGCACGGAGCTCGTTGCTGAACTCGGCGATGCGCTGGCGCGCTCCCGACCGGATCGTCACGCTCACCAGCACCTGGAGCGTTGCGCCCATTACGCCCGGGTCGACGGTCGCCGTGAACCCCGTGATCACCTTCCGCGCCACGAGGCTACGCACCCGCGCCACACAGGTCGAGGCAGCGATGCCGACTCGGTCCGCAAGCTCAGCGTTGGTCATGCGCCCATTGAGCTGCAACTCTGCGATGATCTGCCGGTCGATCCCGTCCAGCGACTCGGTTCGCAGATTCTTCGAAGATTCCATGGTGCCCCTCACCGTCGCCGCTCAGATCCGGCCGATTCCGTTGTGCTAGCGAATATTATTCCACTGCTCCCCCAGTTCAGCGCAGATAGTGCAGAATCGAGGCATACCCCGAACGATTGGAGCGACCCATGCGCGTCGGCATTCCCACAGAAATCAAGAACAACGAGAATCGTGTCGCCATCACCCAGGCGGGCGTATTCGAGCTGCGACGCCGCGGCCACGACGTCGTCGTCCAGGCCGGGGCCGGGCTCGGCTCGGCGATCACCGACGCCGACTACGAGTCCGCGGGCGCGACCATCGTCTCCTCAGCGGATGAGGTGTGGTCGACGGCCGACACGATCCTCAAGGTCAAGGAGCCCATCGCCGCCGAGTACGAGAAGATGCGCAAGGGGCAGGTGCTCTTCACGTACCTGCACCTCGCGGCCTCGCGGGAGTGCACCGATGCCGTACTGAAGTCTGGCGCCACCGCCATCGCCTACGAGACCGTCCAGGTCGGGCGGGCGCTCCCGCTCCTTGCCCCGATGTCCGAGGTCGCGGGCCGGCTTTCGGTGCAGGTCGGAGCGTATTCGTTAATGAAGGCCAACGGTGGCCGCGGCGTGCTGCTCGGTGGCGTGACCGCGACCCGCCGCGGCAAGGTGGTCGTCATCGGCGGCGGCGCGGCCGGTGAGCAGGCGGCGCGCATCGCCTTTGGCATGGGTGCTGAGGTCACGGTGATCGATATTTTCCTGCCGCGGCTGAAGCAGCTCGAAGACGAGTTCAACGGGCGGATCCAGACCCGCACCTCGAACGCCCACAACATCACCGAGGCCCTCAAGGACGCGGATCTCGTGATCGGCTCCGTGCTGATTCCCGGTGAGAAAGCACCCAAGCTCGTCACCGACGAGATGGTGGCGCAGATGAAGCCAGGCTCCGTGCTGGTCGACATCGCCATCGATCAGGGCGGCTGCTTCGAAAACTCCCGCCCGACCACACATGACGACCCCACGTTCCAGGTGCACAACTCGATCTACTACTGCGTCGCGAATATGCCGGGCGCGGTGCCAGAAACCTCGACGGCGGCACTCACAAACTCGACACTCCCCTACGTCGTTGCGTTGGCCGACAAGGGGTGGAAGGCTGCGTTGGCCGCAGATGAGTCGCTCGCGAAGGGGCTGAACGCGCACGACGGCGTGGTCACCAACCACGGCGTCGCCGAAGCCTTCCCGGATCTGCCGTACACGCCGTACACCGAGGTGATCGCCGCCGGCTGATCCGCGACCGCGGGGGCGGCTCTCTGCGTCACGCCGCTCGACGGAACCGCGATTGGGCTGATCCGCGACCGCGGGGGCCGCTCGGCGGCGCGGCTCGCGCAAAGCCCCGTCATCTCAGCGGCACAGCCCGGCGTCAGTCACGGTTCCCGATCGTCAACGCGGTAGCCTGGATCCATGGATTTGAAGTTCAGCTTCGGCGAATCGAACCCGCTTCCTCCCTCATCTGAGGGGGCGGGTTCTGCGTCGGCAGGGTCGAGCGTGCTGGAGCTGCGTGTCACGCGTTCCGAAGGCGGGGATGAGCTGGTGTGCTCGGGCCTCTCGGCGGACGGGGTCTCCTACGCGACGGCCACGAGGAGCATCTCAGGTGACGATCCGGCGGCCGTCGCCGCCGCACTCCGGTCTGTGCTTGCCCGGGGAGGCGCTGAACTGCCGGAGCCGCTGCTCGGGAGCGTCAGCGCTGTGGTACTTGATCTCGGTGGCGCTGAGGCCGAAACGCTCACGACGCTCGGGCTTGCGGTCTCCGAGGGGGCGGCGCAACTTTCGGCGGTCGACGCCGCCCTGCAAGCGCGCACGGGCATCGCTGCTGGGACGCCAATTCGCGCGGCTTGAGCACCTGCAAAAAAACTTAGCAACTTGAACTCCGCAGCTAGCGCTGCTGAAAGCGAACGATGCGTTCGAGCGCCTCCGCGACTGCCGACTCCCCTGCCGCATAGCTCAGCCGCACGGCACGGTCGCCAGCTACCGCACCGTCCCTGACGCCGGGATCGAAATCGACGCCTGGCACCACGGCGACGTTCGCGCCCTCCAACAGTTGCCGCGCGTACTCTGTCGCAGTGCCGTAGCGCTCGAGTTGAGGTCCGAGTTCGCTGTAGTAGTAGAACGCGCCGTCCGCGGGTGCCGCCGCGCCCCATCCAAGCTGCGGTTCGGCTTCGAGGATCAGCGCCCGCGCCCGCGCGAACCCCTCGACTATCGCGTCGCGCGCCGCATACGTCTCGGGGCTGAAGGCACTGAGCGCGTACTCCTGCGCGGGTGCCGGCGGCGACAGCGCAAAGTTCGATGCGAGCGCCTCGAAGGGTGCGACAAGATCCGCGGGGAGCACCGCCCACCCCAATCGCCAACCGGTCATCCCCCAGTACTTCGAGAATGAGTTGATCACGATCGCTTCGGCATCAAGCTCTGCCGCTGTAACGCCCCTCGGATCCGGGTCGCCGGGATCGGGGAATGTGATGCCGTGGTAGATCTCATCACTGATGAGACGAACTCCACGACGGGCGCACCACGATACGAGCTCCGTCAGGTCGCCTCGGCCAAGCATGGTGCCCGTAGGGTTCGCCGGGGACGCGATGATCAGCCCGGCCAAATCGCCATGCGTCCGAACGGCGTCGTCGAGCAACTCGGGGGTGGGCTGGAACCGAGTCTCGAACGTCGTGGCGATATCGACGACCTCAATGCCTAATGCGCTCAGAATGTTCCGGTACGCGGGGTACCCGGGGCTCACCAGCGCGACCCGGTCGCCGGCGTCGAACGCAGCGAGGAACGCCAACTGGAAGGCACCCGATGAGCCCGTCGTGACGGCCACGCGCGCAGGGTCGACGCTGATCCCATACCAACGCTGGTAGTGCCCCGCGATTGCCTCGCGAAGTTCGCTTGTGCCAAGCGGGCCCGTGTAGCCCGCGGGCTTCAGCGACCCGGGCGCGGGCCTCGCGCTTGGTTCACCGGCGCACAGCGAAACCACGTCGTGCCCGGCTGCGCGGCGGCGGGCGATCTCATCGGTGATCTGCATCACCTGAAACGCTGGGATCGAGGATCGACGCGACGCCGCAAGCCCCGGCCTCTGCTCGGGCAAGCGACCGTTCGGGGGTGTGAGAAATGGCCCGCCTGGTTTCACCATGCCTCCACGCTAGCCGAACCCAGCTCAGTCAACCTCAAATAGCCGCTCAGCGCGCTCACACCTTCGGCGCTGGTTGGCAGGCTCTCTCCGAGTCGGTCCGAGGAGACCAGGTGCGCTGCCCATTGCGCTCGACTGATCGCGACGTTCAGTCGATTGCGCATGAGCAGGAAGTCCAGCCCGCGGGGTACGTCCTCGCCGCTCGATGCCGCAAGACTCACGATCGCGATAGCGGCCTCCTGCCCCTGAAACTTGTCGACGGTGCCGACCCTCACCGCCGCAAGGCCGGCCGCATCCAGTGCCTCGCGCACGCACGCTACCTGGGCGTTATAGGGGGCAACCACAATGACGTCGGACTCGAGGAGCGGGCGTGTCGTACCAGCTCCGGTCGCCGCGGTTTCGCCCCGCCCAGCTTCTACGAGCGACGCCCCGAGGGCGTCACGCACGAGCTCGACCACAACCCGCGCCTCCTCAACTGAGGAGGTCGAGTTTGCATGGTGCCGCACGGGGTGCCAGTGCAGTCCGGGCGAACCGGCACCTATCACCTTCCGATCCGCGGCCGTCCGGTGGGCATGCAACCGCCCCTCATAGGACAGTTCGGATACGACTTCGGCAAGTTCGGGGCGCATTCGCCTGGTCTCCGCGAGGAAGTACCCCGTCCCGTCGGGTATCGTCTCGTGCGCGCCCAGCAGCCAACCCAGCGCCGACGAGTCGACTGGTTCCGGATGCGAGCCCTGTGAGACCTGCGGTAGTTGTTGCGGGTCTCCCAGTAGTAGCAGTCGTTGCGCGGACACCGACGCAGCGATCGTCGGCGCGAGCGAGAACTGCCCCGCCTCGTCGATGACGAGCAGGTCGAGGCCGCGTCGCGGCACCCGGGTTTCGTTCGAGAAATCCCAGGCAGTTCCGCCAATGACACTGCCTCTGCCCTTACGGCGGTGCTCTTCTACAAAGCCGAGCTGACCGCCGCTGCGTAGAACGGTGAACGACAATGAGTCCGCATCCGAGGCTGGCGCGCCGCTCTGCAGCGCCTTACCGACCTGCAATGGGTCCAGTCCCGCAGAGACCACCCCCTCAAGCACGTTCTCCACGACCTTGTGCGATTGGGCGACAACTCCGATGTGCCACCCGTCGCGTTCCACCAGCGCGCGAATCACTCTCGCAGCAAGATACGTCTTTCCGGTTCCCGGCGGCCCCTGCACCGCGAGCGCCGACCGATCAAGCCTACGCAGGGAGTCTGTCACGGCCCCGATCAGGCGCGCATCCTCGCTACCGCCGACCTCCAGAGCACGGTCTGACTGCGGATCCACGATGCTCTCGTCATCCAGCATCCTCGGCGGAAGTCGACGCATGAGATCGAACACGGGGTCCGCGAACTCGCTCCCTTGATCAAGCGCGGCGGCAAGGCTCGCACCCCACTCCTCAATCGCGCTCTTCTGCGCTCCCGCCCTCGGCGGCGCACCGGGGGTCAACGCGAGTGGCAACTCCGACCACGGTTCGACGTCGCCGTTCCTGGTCTCCTCGACGGTGACCCCATCCTCGTGCCGTTCAATCACCCGCACTTGACGGACACCGCGCGAACCCGGAGCGCCCCGTGACTCAAACGGCGCGGGTGCCGCATACACCGCGAACATCTCGTTTGAGCGCAGGCTGCTTCCGGGGGCGATCTGGCCTCGAAGCCGCAGCCTGCGCCGATGCAACCGCGCTCGTCCGGTCGGTTCCTGCCACTCGGTCTCGATGCTGCTGCGCGCCGGATCAACGATCATGACCTCTCGCGTATCGGCCCAGTCCTCCACAGGCTCTACGAGTCTGGCGAAGTGGGCCCACCAGAATGACTTCTGTTCCCGTTGGTAATAGTCGATCGCGCTGCCTGCGAGCGCTATCGCCTGCGCCTCGTCGGGATCCGTCGCGTGTTCCGCGTGAACTGCGAGCGCCGCCGCGACTGGACTGAGCTCCAGGGAGGGAGCCTCATCAATCTCGTCTTGGAGGTCACCGACGACCGGCTCGATGCCGTGCTGTGCGGCGAGGTCCAACAACCAATCGCGCAGCCGGAGCGTGGAGACGCAGTCATACCGGTTGTAGTCACCGATGGCGTCGAGCTTGCGTTGCCCTGCTGCTTGCTCGCTCTCATCTGAGCTGCCCAGTTGGGCTCTCGCTTCGGCGTACTCGGTCACGGACTCGGCACCGCTGGTGACACCGTCTTGATCGCGTAATTCGGACCCCATGTACAGCGGCTCAAGCTTCTTGATCGAGTACGAGCGTGTGCCGATGCGGAGCGCAGAACGCACGATCGGGTAAAGGTCGACAAGCACGTGGTCTCGCAAGAGTTGATCTACCTCGGACTCGCACGATCCGTGACGCGCGGCGATCGAGAGCAGGTGGGTCCGTTCGTACGGCGCATAGTGATAAATGTGCATGCCCGGGTAAGCACGTCGGCGCTCTCGCACGAACTCGAGAAACTGCTCCAAGGCACGGCGCTCTGCAGCGAGATCGTGGGCCCAGAGCGGGGTGAAATGCTCCTCGGTGTCGACCATGCCGAAGAGGTAATCGATGCCCCACCGGATGTCACCCGACGGCGCGGGTTCCGCATAGAGTGGGTCACCTTCGAAGTCGAAGAACAGATCGCCGGGGTTGGGCGCGGGGATCGCGGCGAGTGCCACCGCATCAACGACTCGAAACGGCGGAGGGCCGTCGTTTGCTGCCCCCACTTGCTCCCGAGCCTGCAAAACGACTCGTTCGAGCGCCGCCTGAGCGATACCTTCCACGCGCAGCGAGCCCGAGATGACGTCATCGCAGACCGCCGCGATCTCGTCGATTGTGCGAAGGCCCGCGGAGCTCAATCGGTCGCGCTGTGCCATGCGGAGACCTGCGATCAGCAACGGGTCCCGGGTTCGGTTCACCTCGGGTTCGCACACCTCGCAACGACCGCAGAACTTCACCCCGTCGGCACCCCATTGCACGGGTGGAGCGCTCTCTCGCGACCCGTCGCCGCCCACGGCCCTGACTCGAGCGAGCAGCAGCTCATGCAGGCGAGCCCGCTGTGCACGGAACACGGGAGCGATCTGGGCGATCCGATGCGCGCTGCGCGCACCGTCGCCGAGTATGAGCACCGCCTCGGGATCAACTGGAATGCCGAGTCGCTCGAGCTGTTCGGCGTATGCTGCGAGTTGCATGAGTGCCGTGACCTTGGCCTTGCGCGCGAGCTTGGTGTCCTGCACCTCGTAGGTGCCGCGGTCGGTTCGGCGCAAGAAATCCGCGAAACCGATGAACCCGACCGAGAGGCCGTCGTGGTCCGCACGCATCTGCGGTTCGAAGAACGTTGCTTGGAACACCACCTCGGCTCCGCCGCGCAAGGCGTCGACGGTCTCCTTTTGCGCCGTGAGGAGGGCTTGCTCGTCACGAGAGTCCGCTCGCCCGATCTCGATCACCCCGCCGGGCTGGCCTGGCGATCCTCGCCCGAATGCATCGATATAGGAGGCAAGCACGCGCGCCTCATGAGCATCACCAAGCCTCGCAGCGCGTTCGAGCATCGCATCATCGTCGTCGGGGACTGCCACATCACGCCCGAGCTTGGCATCGACCCGGCGCAGGAACGCGAACTCGCAGCTGCTCGCAGCGGTCAGGTCGCTCGCGCTCGTGACCACCCGCATGCCGCCATCGTTACCGTGATGCAAGAACATGAGTCTCCTTCGCCTCTACCGACTCGTCTGTGCCGATTTCAATTGTTCACGACGCTACATCGAGCCACTGACAACCTCCCCTCGGGCCACCCGCCGCCGACTCCTGGCCGGAGGGCCGTCAAGGCGCATCTGCACGGAGGTGGGCACAACAAGCCCACGCGTGCCCATCTACGCTAGACTGGTAACGTTGGTTCGCATCTTGCGGCCACATCGTCGCTGATTTTCATGTGCTGGGGTCCATACGAGGATCCGCGCAAGCGCACGACGCGCTCAGACTCTCCGCGGCGAACGGATGCGCGATCCCGCGCACTCGCCGAATTCGCAGCGACGCCGCCACGTGCACACGCACGACTGCGCCCTGCACCAACACGAAAGACACGTGTGACCACCAAGACATTCGCCGATCTCGGCGTGCCCACCCTCATAGCCCATGCCCTCGAGAAGAACGGCAAGTCCGAACCCTTCCCGATTCAACGCGACACACTGCCAGACACCCTTGCCGGGCGCGACGTGCTCGGCCGCGGCCGCACCGGATCGGGCAAAACCATCGCCTTCGGCATCCCGCTTGTCGCCAACCTCGCCGAGGACGTCGAGCACAAACGACGGGCCAGCCGCCCGCGTGCCATCGTGCTCGCGCCCACGCGTGAGCTCGTCACCCAGATCGCTGAGACCGTCAAGATGCTCGCCGATCCGGTGGGCGTGCGCGTGACCACAATCTTCGGCGGTGTGCCGCAGCGCCGCCAGGAGGTTGCCCTCGAGCGCGGCGTCGACATCGTGGTCGCGGCCCCCGGCCGACTCGACGACCTGCTGAAGCAGAAGCTTGTAAGCCTCGACGACGTCGAGATCACGGTGCTCGACGAGGCCGACCACATGGCGGACATGGGTTTTCTCCCCGTCGTCACCCGCATTCTGAATGCGACCCCGAAGCAAGGACAGCGCCTGCTCTTCAGCGCCACCCTCGACAACGGGGTGGACAACATCGTGAAGAAGTACCTGCAAAACCCGGTGCTGCACTCGGTCGACAGCGCCGAGTCCCCGGTGCCGCAGCTGACCCACCACGTGTTCGAGGTGACCAGCGGTGCCGGCAAGGAGCAACTCATCGAGGCGCTCGCCTCGGGCAGCGCGCGCCGCATTTTCTTCACCCGCATGAAGCATCAGGCGAAGAAGCTCGCGAAACAGCTCACGGCGAAGGGGATTCCCGCGGTCGAGTTGCAGGGCAACCTGTCGCAGAATGCGCGCGACCGCAATCTCGCCGAGTTCGTGAGCGGCCAGGCCAAGGTGCTGGTCGCGACCGACGTGGCGGCTCGCGGCGTGCACGTCGACGGCGTTGACCTCGTGGTGCACGTCGATCCCCCGGTCGAGCACAAGGCCTACCTGCACCGCTCGGGCCGTACCGCGCGGGCGGGCAACGAGGGCGACGTGGTCACGATCGTGCTGCCCGAGCAACGGGGTGAGATGCGCCAGATCATGCGTGCCGCGAAGATCCGGGTCACCCCGCGATCGGTCCGGATCGATGACCCTGAAGTGGTCGAGCTCATCGGGGAGGTGGCACCCCGCGTTGATCCGAGAGAGACCGAGCGCCGCCGCACCGAGGCACAGGCCGCTCAACAGCGCGCCGCCGGTCACAACCCTCCCGGTGAGCGCAAGTCGAAAGCGCGCACATCAGGGAAACCGCAGCGCGACCGGGCATCGCGCGAACACACCGCTCAGGGCGGCGAGTCAACTCCGCGCAAGCGCTCGCGGGGCGGGCGCGGGCGCGGTCGCGGGGCGGGGGGCGCGTCGAGCGGGAGTGAGTCGCAAAGTCAGCGGTCGCAAGGCCAGCGGGACCGGGCTCGCGGTGCGGGTTCGTCCGGCGCTGTCTACTCGACGAGCAGTGCGGGACTCGCTCCGACGTTCAGCGCCGCCCCGAAGCCGAGGCCGCAGGGGCAGCGACGCGCGCAGCGCCCGCAGTAGCCCGGAACCCCACGGCGGTGGGCCGGCACCCGTTGCGAGTCGTCAGTCGCGAGTCACGAGTCTCCGGTCGTCAGTCGCGAGTTATGAGTCGCGAGTCACCACGATCCTGCCGCGTCACTACAGTTCTGCATCGCAGGATCGTATGAGCGGAGCAAAGTCATGCGAACGGAGCGTGCCGGGTGCCGGGGCACACCGTCGGCACCGGGGCGCACGGGCCCGCGCAATGAGTACACTGCGGGCATGAGCGTTACCCTCGCACCCGAAGACCTGGTGTACCTGCGAATGAGCGCGCAAGGCCTCACCGCCACGGCGCAGGATCTCGCCGCCGCGGAACAGAGCTCCGACGATGCTGGGGACATGAGCGCCGGGCGCACGGCTCCTGAGGGCGCGAGCACCGGACCCACCGGCCCGAACGACACGAACGCCGAACCCACGGGCACCAGCGCTGAGCGCATCGCCGAGACGGCACGGCGCATGCTCGCGATCCAGAGCCAGGACTGGCGTGCCGCAAGATGGGCCCTCGGCGTCCGGACACCGGGCAGTACCGTCAACGACGTGCACGACGCGTTCGCCCGGGGCCTCATCGTGCGTTCCTGGCCAATGCGCGGCACGATCCACGTCGTAGCCGCCGAAGACATCGGGTGGATGCAGCAGGTGACGAACCAGCGCGTCCTCGCGGGTGCGCCGAAACGCCGAGAGTTTCTGGGACTCGACGATGCCACCCTGGATCGACTGGTCGAGGTGTCCCTTGAGGCCTTGCGCGGCCAGAGTCTGTCCCGCGACGAGCTTTCCACGATCTGGACGGAGGCCGGCATCGGGTGGCGCAGCAACTGGCGCTACCACGTCGTTTGGTGGCTCTGCCAGAATGGGCTCGCCGTGTTTGGCCCAGTTTCCGATGGCGGTGAGCCGCGACTCGTGCGCGTGGATGAGTGGATCGAGCATCCCCGTAAGGTCGTGGGCGACGACGCGCTCGCCGAGTTCGCCACGCGTTACGTCTCGGCACGAGGTGCAGTGAGCGCCAAGGATCTCGCATGGTGGTCGGGCCTTACGATGCGGGAGGCGAAACTCGCGCTTTCGCTCGCGCGCGAGGCCGGAAACGTCATCGCAATCGGCACCGAAGTCGACGGTCGCACGGAGATGTGGGCCGATCCGCGCCAGCTCCACGCGATCACCGCGTCACCGCAGCTCTACAAGAGCGAGTGGCTGCTCCTTCCGGCATTCGACGAACACCTCTTGGGCTATCAGGACCGCTCCGCTCAGCTCGACCCGGAGCACTTCGAACGCATCGTCCCCGGCCGAAACGGCATGTTCCTCGCCACGGTCGTGTACGGCGGAAGGGTCGTCGGCACGTGGAAGCGCGGAACGAAAACATCGATCGGGGTCGTAGCTACGCCACTTCCCGGGCAGAAACTCAGTACGGAGAACCGTGACCTGCAAGCGCGAACTCGCGAGTGGCTCGCATTCCACGGCCGGCCCGGTGCCGACTTCGCGCTGGCCACGTCCGAGAATGCCTAGAATAGAAGCACACCGCATCTGCCCGCGAGGAGTTTTTGTGAAGATCTTCACCCGCATTGTCACAGCGATCACAGCAGCCGTCGTCTCGGTATTCATCGCTACGCCCGCCTTCGCGCACGAGGGCGAGGATGCCGAGAAGTTCAACCCCCTCGAGGAGTTCTCGGCCGCCGGTGAGCCCGTGCAGATGGTTCCGATTCTGATCACCGGCGCGATCGTGCTCTTCATCGTGCTCATCACGGCGCAGTTGCTCAGCGGTCTCTTCGAGAAGAAGAGCAACTAGGTCATGACTGCAGCGCAGCGCCTCGAGGGACTGAAGCTCGAACTCCTCGAACTAGACGTCGCCGACCAGTTGTTGACCGTGACGGTCAACCGTCCGTCGGTGTTGAACGCCCTCTCACCACAGGTGATCGCGGAGTTGCGCCAGGTTTTCGGCTTGCTTCGCGACTCGATCGGCAATGAGATCGAGGATCGCGAACCCGACTGGTCCATTCGAGGGGTCGTGCTTACCGGCGCGGGCGAGAAATCGTTCATCGCCGGTGCGGATATTTCCTCCATGCGTGAGATGACTCCGGCAGAGGCCCGCGAGTATGCCGGAGGCACCATCGAGCTGACCACCTGGATGGAAACCCTGCCGATCCCCGTGATCGCGGCCGTCAACGGGTTCGCGCTCGGCGGCGGATGCGAGCTCGCGATGTCGTGCGACTACATTTTTGCGTCGGCGAACGCGAGCTTCGGCCAGCCGGAGGTCGCGTTGGGGTTGATTCCAGGCTTCGGCGGAACGGTGCGTCTTGCCCAGTACGTCGGCGTAGCCGCAGCTCGCGAGCTGATTCTCACCGGTCGCCGTATCGGAAGCGACGAGGCGCACCGCCTCGGACTGGTGAACCGGGTGCTGCCCGATATCGACGCCCTACGGGCGGCCGCCCGCGAGAGCCTGCAGCTTATAGCGGCGCAGTCGCCGACGGCCGTGGCGCGTTCGAAGCGCACCATTCGCGCGGCTCGATCGCTGTCGACCGACGACGGTCTTGCCGTCGAGCACGAGGCCTTCGCCGCATGCTTCGGTACCCCCGACATGGTCGAAGGAACCACGGCCTTCGTGGAGAAGCGTCCACCGGAGTTCCCGGGCCTCTAGGCCAGCGAACCCACAGGTCGCCTGGCCAGGTCCGACCACTCGACGGGCAGACTGAACCGTGGACCAGTGTCGGTTCAACTTACGCCACGTTCAGCTTTGGAGCGCGGCGGCCACCGGGTCGCGAACGACGCGGAATGTCGCGACGAGCCCGTCCGCCGCACCGCGCACATGGCCGGTCGGGGATGCGGCCACGGCTTGCAGGAACGTGACGGTCTGCTCGGTGATCTCCTCACCCGGGATGAGATTCGGGATGCCAGGCGGGTAGGCGGCGAGCGTATCGGCGGAAACGCGGCCGATGGCCTGATGCGCGGTCACTAGGACGCTTTCAGCAAAGTAGGCCGCCCTCGGCAGCATACGGAGTGTCCCGGCTCGAGGCATCGGCGGGAATGCGGTGAGCTGCTCCGCCTGACCCGACGCGCGAAGCGCATCCGCCTCATCGGCAACGGCCTGCAGCGCCGCAAGGATACGATCGACGTCGGGAGTCGCGAGCGCGCCGATCACCGCGACAATCGATGTCGCCGTGGACATCTCGAAGTAGACGCCGTGCTCCGCGATGAGGCGGTCGCGCACCCAGTGCCCGCTTTGCCCAAGGGCCGACACGTCGATCGGCACACGGAGCGGATCGACCGCGACGATGTCGTCGTATTCCCCGAATCCGTCACTGATGACGCCGAACCTCTGGTCCGCGCGTACGCGGTCGCGCAGCTGGTCCGCGCATTCGATCGCGGCTTCAATGGTCGCGGTGCCCTGAACGAGCGCCCTTCGGGCAAGATCGAGCGAGCCCATCAGGATCGCGCTCGACGACGTCGACGCTGTCATCGTGTACGCACGCTCGATGAGCGGTTCGAGTTGATCGCTGAAGGGCCCGTGGCCGAGATGCAGCATCGATGCCTGAGTGAAGGAGCCCGCAAGCTTGTGCGTGCTGGAGATCACGATGTCGGCACCAAGTCGCGTGGGAGCTTCGGGAAGGCGCGGGTGGAATCCGAAATGGGATCCCCAGGCACCGTCGACGATCAGCACGGCCCCGTGGGCGTGCGCAACATCGGCGAGCCCGCGCACATCGGCGGTGGCACCGAAGTAGCTCGGGGACACGACATAGACGCTCGTCGGGGCGCGCCCGTGCTCTGCCTCCTCGCGCAGGGCAAGGTCGAGCTGCTCGGGTGTCAGCCCGTGGGCGATGCCGTGATGCTCGTCAACGTTTGGCGCGACGAACGCAGGGATGAGCCCCGCCAGCAGCACTCCATCGACGAAGCTGGAGTGGGCGCTGCGCTGCATGAGTACCCGCTCCCCCAGCCCGCGAACCGCGAGTGCGGCCGTGCGATTGCCCTGTGACGCGCCGTTGGTCAACCACCACGCCTTGCGGGCACCCCATGCCTCGGCGGCGAGCTCCTGGGAGATCTCACGCGCGCTGTGCTCACCGAGATCGACACCGTCGAGCATGAGCGGCACGTCGTAGCGCACCGTATCCTCACCGTAGACTTCGGCGAGGTGCCTACCGCCGCGGGTTTTCGTCCCACCGTGACCGGGAACCATGATCTGCAACGGATCGCGTGCCGAAAGTCTCTGGATGGCTTCGACGTAGGGCGCGCGCGACTGATCCATGCTCCCAGCATGGCGCGCGGATCCAACGGACGGAACCCTGAATGCCCTGCCTCGATACATATACTGTATGTAGCCAACCGCGTCTTCGCCTGATCGATAGCAGAGAAACCGAGGTGTCCGTGCTTGATCTCAAACAGCTTGCGGCCCTTCAGGCGGTAGCCTCGGAAGGCTCGGTCGCACGTGCGGCGACGCGTCTCGGCTGGAGCCAGCCAACCGTTGATTACCATCTCAAAGCGCTCGAGCGAGTGGTGGGCGCGACGCTGGTCGAGCGATCCACTCGCGGCAGCAGACTGACACCGACGGGCACGCTCCTGCTCGAGCGCGGCACCGAGATCCTCTCACTCGCCGACCGCGCCGTCGCCGATGCCCGCGAGTTCGCCGAGATCGGCCGCGTCCGCCTGCGTTTCGGTTCCTTTCCCACAGCGGCAGCGAGGCTCCTGCCGGGAATCGCCCACCGGCTTCGCGAGATCGGCATCGAACTGGACGCCGTGCTCGAGGAGATCGCACCGCTCGTTTCACGGGTCAACCGGCAGGGCGTCGATGCCGCGCTCGTGTACGTCGCGAGCGGCTACACCCTGCCGTTTCGTGCGGGCGTGCACACCATCCCCTTGATCACCGACCCCCTGCTGCTCGCCTTGCCGGCTCAGCACCCGGGCTCGAGGCGACCTCGCTACGATGCCGCCTCACTGCTGGAGCTGCGAGATTCTCCTTGGGTCTTCGGCGCGACGCCCGGGGACACGCTCGACGATGTGGTGCGCGACGCCCTGCCGGAACAGCGTTTCGACATCGCCGTGCGCACGGATGACTACGCGGTCATGCTCGGCATGGTTGCTGCCGGGTTGGGTGTCGGGCTCGTGCCGAGGCTCGCGGTCTCCGACGTGCCCGAAGGCGTCGTGCTACGGCCCATTGACGACCCCCGCTTCTCCCGCGAGATCCAGCTCGCCTTCGCGCACGACCGCGGCGCGCCGAACCCCGCCATTCGTCAACTGGCTGAGGCCATCAGACGCACGCTGGAACGTCTCGACGAGCCGCTCACGTCCTAGGAGCCACCAATCCCCGGGGTTCCGATCCTGGTGTTGACGTGCGCCAGCGATCTACGATGTGAACTATGCCAGACATGAACGACGGACCCCAAAGCGCAAGTTCCGTCGAACGGCTCGACTCACTCCCCTTCAGGCGGGCGCACCTGCGCGTGCTCTTCGGATCGGGGCTCGGGTGGGCGCTCGACGCGATGGACGTCGGCCTCATCTCGTTCATCATCGCCGCACTGGCGCAGCAGTGGCAGCTCGACAAGGGAGAGACCGGCCTCATCGCCTCCATCGGCTTCGCCGGGATGGCGATCGGAGCGAGCCTCGGGGGCCTTCTTGCGGACCGGTACGGTCGACGCCAGGTCTTCGCCGCGACCCTGCTCGTCTACGGTCTCGCGACCGGAGCGAGCGCGCTCGTCGGTGGCATCGGCTTACTCCTGCTGCTGCGCTTTCTCGTCGGCCTCGGGCTCGGCGCAGAGCTCCCGGTCGCGTCGACCTATGTGAGCGAGTTCGCGCCCTCGCGCATCCGCGGCCGCATGATCGTGCTCCTCGAGGCCTTCTGGGCCGTCGGGTGGACCGCCTCGGCGCTCATCGGCTACTTCGTCGTTCCGGCATCGGATTCGGGCTGGCGCTGGGCCTTCGCCATCGGTGCGATTCCGGCGATCTACGCCATCATCGTCCGCTGGGGATTGCCCGAGTCTGCCAGATGGTTGCAGAGCCGAGGCAGGCACGCGGAGGCCCACGAGGTCGTAGAGCGCTTCGCGGCGGGTGCAGCCTCAGGCCGTGCCGCGGACGCGGTGGATGCCTCCGCGAGATCGGGGCCACGCGCCAGCACCGATGGGGACGCACCCGAACCGACGAGGATCGCGACCTCGGCGGGTAAGCGGCTTGCCGCGCTGTGGTCGCGGGAATTCCGGGGTCGCACGCTGTCGATCTGGCTGATCTGGTTCTGCGTGAACTTCGCCTATTACGGCGCGTTCATCTGGATTCCGAGCATCCTCGTCGACGCGGGTTTCCCGCTCGTGAAGTCGTTCGGATTCACGCTCCTGATCACGCTCGCCCAGTTGCCGGGCTACGCGGTGGCGGCGTGGCTCATCGAGGTCTGGGGGCGCAGAGTCACGCTGTCGGTATTCCTCATCGGCTCCGCGGCCTCCGCGGTGCTGTTCGGCACGGTGCACGCCGAGGGAGCCATCATCGCCTCCGGTATGGCGCTCTCCTTCTTCAACCTGGGCGCGTGGGGTGCCCTGTACGCGGTCACACCGGAGCTGTACCCCACCTCGCTGCGGGCCACCGGGGCAGGCTGGGCTGCGGGGGTTGGTCGCATTGCCTCGATCCTCGCACCTTTACTCGTTCCGGTGCTGCTGCTGGCCGGCGGCGCGAGCCTCACCTTTGCCGTCTTCGCCGTGTTCTTCATCGTCGCGGCGATCGCCACGGTGGGGCTCGTCGACCACCGCGGCCTCGCTCTCGACGACCGCTGACCGTTCCAGGCCCGGATGAGCCCGCTCCCGAGCTGCGGCCAGCGACGACCGACCGACTACCCGCGGCGCCCGACCTGCGGCCAGCGGCGACCAGCTATGGAAGACTGATGAGATGGCGAAGGTTCATCATCGGGAGTTCACGGAACTGCCCGTCACCGTGGATCGCAGCTCAGACATCCCGCTGCCTGAGCAGATCGTCGCCTCGTTGCGCGAGGCCATCGATCACGGGACGCTTCGACCGGGTGAACCGGTGCCCGCCACCCGTGAGCTGGCGGCCAGGCTCCGGGTCGCGAGGGGCGTCGTGGTCGCCGCCTACCAGCAGCTGATCGCGGAGGGATACCTCTCGGCCGGCCACGGTCGCGGAACTCGCGTGCACCCGGATCTGCGCGAGCTGAGGAGCTCGACACTCGACGGTGCGCTCGGCCCGGACGCCCGCGGAATCGACTCCACCCAGCAACCCGGTCCCGACGGGGACTCAAATTCGCATGCCACTCTCGACCCGCGAACTCCCGGACCATTGGCACCGGGACTCCCCGACACCAGCGCGGTGGCCACCGCGGCGTGGAAGGCCGCCTGGCGGCAGGCGGTAGCCCTCGACGGAGTCGAGGCACCGGACCTCGGCGATCCTCGGCTGCGAGGACAACTCACCGAGCATCTTCGCCGCATGCGCGGCACGACGCGACCGGTCGATGATGTGCTCGTGACTGCCGGTGCCCGCGAAGGGCTCGCGCTCCTGCTCAGCGCGCTCGGCAGCTTTCGTGGCGGCACGCTCACGGTAGGGGTCGAGGATCCCGGCTACCCGTCTTTGCGCAGGGTCGCCAGTCGCCAGGGCGCTCAGATCTTGGCATTGCCCGTGGACGCCGAAGGGCTGATGACCCATGTCCTCCCCGAGACCGGGCTCGACGCCGTGATTGTGACCCCCAGCCACCAGTACCCGTTGGGTGGGTCCCTCCCCCTCAGTCGCCGTCGCGAGCTGCTCGAGTGGGCCCATCGCACCGGTGCCGTGATCATCGAAGACGACTACGACAGCGAGCTGCGACACACCGGCAGTCCGTTGCCGACACTCGCGGCCCTCGACGACCGGATCGACGGTGCCGTGTCACTCCTCGGCACCTTCTCGAAGACCGTCTCCCCGGCGCTGTCCGCCGGCTTCCTCTTGCTTCCCGAGAACCTCCGCCGCATCGTCGAACCCGCGCGTCACGATCTCGGCGGACCGGTGTCGGCGGTCGTGCAGGCCGCGCTCGCCAACTACCTCGAGAGCGGCGAACTGCGTCGACACACCGCACGGATGCGGCGCAGGTACGCTTCGCGACGGGAACTCGTGGTGGAGCGGCTGCTCGGCGTGCGAGGCGCGCGGGTCCGCCCGATGAGCGGCGGGCTGCATGCGGTGATCGAGTTTCGCCCGGGTTCGGCCGAGGCCGAGCGTCGCGTGTTCGACGCGTGCGCCGGCCTCGGAGTCGTGCCGCTCAGCGCCTACTGGCACGGTGAGACGGGTGGCGGCGACCGCTTCGGACTCGTGATCGGCACGGGCGGCAGCCTCGGTGACGACCAGTTCGACGCCGCACTTCACGCGCTGCGCCGGGTGCTCACCGATCAGCTGGGCCCGGAGCGATCCTCGGCCCGCTCGATCAACGCCTCACGCAGCACCACCGCGTGATTGATGCGCTCGTCCTTCGCACCGTACACGAGGGTGACCCGCTCAGCCGTTCGGGCGAGCCGCACGAGAGCATCAAGTGCTGCGCTCGCTTCGCCGCGCTCAAGCTCCTCCCGGTAGCTGGCAGCGAACGCGCGAAACCTGTCGGGTTCGTGCGCGCGAGGATCGGCATGCCAACTGCGTCGAAGCAGCGAGCTCGGAGCGCACTCCTTCACCCACTCGTCAAGCTGCGCCTCTTGCTTGCTGAGGCCGCGCGGCCAGAGCCGATCCACGAGCACACGCACGCCATCGCCTGCGTCGGCCGGCTCATACACGCGTTTGAGTCGCACGTCCATACCTTCAGGGTACGCCGGAGTGCGCTGAAGTGGTGATCCATTTGGGATACTTGAGATTGGCTGCGTTCGGCAGCCGGGAAGAGATCGGGGTGAAGCGATGAGCGGCTGGTTTCGACGCAGGGCTCGTACCCGGGCGCGCACGCGACGTAAGCTTCCGAAGCGTGAGCTGGCACCAGTAGAGGACATTGTCGAGCAGGGCATGCTGGTTGCAGACGTCGCCGTACGCATGAGCGTGAAGAACTCGATCATCCTCAACGCCCTGGGGCGCAAGGCCGACTACGATCGCGAACAGATTCAGGACATGGTGCGCGCTTCGCTGATCGAGCTCGCGGAGGAACGCGAACGCGACGCCAAGCACATTTCGCGAATGCGCTCCGAGATCAAGCGCACCGGCTTGAGCTCGTGGAGCGAGAACGACTACGGCAGCGACGACAACACGACGCTCAACCATCGGCAACAGGTCTACGAGCAGGTGGCGTTGCAGCTGCGGGAGCGAGCAGAAGACGAGCGCTACGTCGACGAGGCGGCCGAGCGAGCGCGCACTGCTGCCTGGAACGAGATCGGTGACTCGCTGAAGGAACGGGCGACCCACCCGTACTACGCGGGTGGATCGAGCGAAGAGTATCAGCGCGAGCGTGATTCTCGCATTGAACTATTCATTCAACGCGACCTGGCCGAACTCATGAACCAGCGCCGCCCCTCACGACGTCCGGGTGCTTCGAAAGGTAAGCGTCGATGAACCAGCACGACGCCTGAATCTTGCGCCCGTGTACGAGTTCGTCGGTGAGCGCGTGCGCGGCGAGCAGGTCCGAGAGCCCGGTTCCTCGCATGGATGGGGTCACGAAGGTGTGGTCGAAGTCGATGCCGTGATCGCCGAGGAGTGTGTAGTGCGCTTCCCCAACGACGCGATCCTCGCCCGCATCGCGGCGCTGCAGCACGACGAAGCGGTGACGCTCCGCATCGTGCTCGAAGCTGAACCCGCCAGCGTGCGCTTCTGCCTCATTCGCGTAGGTGACCATGACGCCACGATACCGCCTTCCGGTGCTGCGGCAACCCCCTTGCCCCGGAGCACGAGCGTTGCTCGGGAGCACCTGCGTTGCCCGGGAGGTGTCACCCGAGCTCCAGCGGCTCGATCCCCGGATCTGCGGAGGGATGGAGCACGCGTGCAACGTCCAGCGGGTCGACGGACTCGAGCGTCGCCGGCCGCCAAGCGGGGGCGCCATCCTTCTCGATCAGCTGCGCGCGCACGCCCTCGGCGAAGTCCTGCCGCCGCGTCAGACGCGCCAGTACGCGATAGTCATCGTGCAGCACCGCGGCAAGGTCGAGCCCGTCACGCCGAATGCGGGCGAGCTGCGCGAGCGAGACCGCGACCGAGGTTGGACACATGCGCCGGACCGTTTCGGCGAGCGCGCGGGCCGGGGCATCCGCCGATGCTTCAAGCTCCCCGATGAGCCGTACCGCCGCGGCAACGGGATCCTCGAGCGTCGCGTCGGGGCTGCCGAGCGCGCGATCTGCGATCGGGTCGAACCACGCGCGCGCGTCCAGCAGCTGTGACTCGGGGGCGGGCTGCGCGAGCCTCGTCGCCACGGCACCGGGATCCTCGCCAGCGAGCAGTCCCTCCGTGAGCTCCGAAAGCCGCTCGCTCGGCAGGTAGACGTCCGCGAACCCCAGCGCGATAGCGTCGCCGGCGGTCATGGAGCCCGAGGTGATCGACAGGAGTTCGCCGAGCCGCCCCGGAGATCGCGCTAACAGGAGATTGCCGCCGACGTCGGGCACGATGCCGATGCGAGTCTCGGGCATCGCGAGGCGGCTGCGCTCCGTGACCACGCGAAGGGAGCTGTGGCCCGTGAGGCCAATTCCCCCTCCCATCGTGACACCGTCCATGATTCCGACGACCGGAATGGCGGAGGTGTGCACCGCGAAGTCGGCACGGTACTCGTTGCGGAGGAATGAGAGCGCACCTTCGGGCCCCCCGGCAACCATGGCCTTCACGTCGCCGCCGCCGCAGAAGCCGCGCTCCCCGGCACCGTCGAGCAGCACAGCCTCGGAGCCGTCGAGGTTGGCGGCCCGCACAGCGGCCTCAATCGTGGTCGCCATGCTCCGGTTGAGCGCGTTGATCGCCTTCGGGCGGTTGAGCGTGATTCGGGTCACCGCGCCTTCGCGACGCACGAGTACCTCGGGCGCGGCTGCGAGCTGGTCTGACAAGCGGGCTCCTTCGTCAAGGGGTCGGATGCAGCGCGTCGTAGCGCTGGAACCCACCGTACACGCGCCAGAGCACGGCCATGCAACCGACGATCACGAGGCCGCCGATGAGTGCCGGTGCCCAAAGGGCCAGGGCCGTGGCGAGCGCGCCGGCGACCAGGTCACCGATGCGCGGTCCGCCGGCGACGACGACGTAGAACAGTCCCTGCATGCGCCCGCGCACCTCGTCGGGGACGGCCGCCTGCAGAATCGTGGATCTGAACACGGCGCTCACGTTGTCCGCTGCCCCAGCTCCCGCCAAGGCGACGGCGGCGAGCGCCACGGCTGGCACGGCAATCGTGTCCCCAATGTCGTTCGCTGCCGTCAGCATGGTCACAAACACCACGAGTCCGAACGCGGCGGTGCAAGCCCCGTAGACCAGAATCGCGGCCGTGACCGCCCGCCCCTGGCGTCGCACGGCGCCCAGGGGCCCCGAGAACAGGCTGCTGAGCAGCGCGCCGACTGCGAACGCTGCCGTGAGCAACCCGACGGTGACCGCGCCACCACCGAGCACGATGGCGGCCACCGCCGGAAACACGACGCGAGGGGTGCCGAAGATCATTGCGATCAGGTCCCAGATGAAGGTGGCGCGCACGTTGGGTGCATGCCTCAAGAATCGGAGGCTCGACGCGATGGAGCGAAGTCCTGGCGAGACTGGTCCGCCCTCGGGGCGCATCGGCGGTAGCCCCAGAATTCCGATGAAGGCACCGGCGAAGAGCACCGCGTCCACGAGTAAGGTCCATGGCACCCCGACGGTCGCCACCATGACCCCGGCGAGTGCCGGTCCGACCGTGACGGCAAGCCCCATCGTGATGCCGTTGAGCGCCGACGCCGCAGGTAAGAGTTGGTTCGGCAGCAAGCGCGGCTGAATGGCACCACGGGCGGCACCCATGATCGTTGCGCTGGCCGCGTTGAGCGCCGCAAGCGCGTAATAGGGCCAGGTGTGGGCCACCCCGAGGAATGCGATGGTCGTCATCGTGACGATACTGCACCACGCGGTTATTGCCGTCACCAGGGCGACGGTGCGGCGGTCGAAGCGATCCGCGAGCGCGCCGCCGATGAATCCCGCGAGGATCATCGGGCCCAGCGCCCACAGTGCCACGTACGAGACCGCGAGTGTCGATTCGGTGAGATCGTAGATGTGCAGCCCGACTGCGACGACGGTCAGTTGCGCCCCGATCTGAGATACCGAGGTGCCGGCCCATAACCGGGCGAACGCGGGACTGTACCGCAGCGGCGTCGTGTCGACGAGCAGCCCGCGAAGCCCACGACGTCGCGCGCCCGGGGTCTCGTTGTTGCTCACCAGCAAACTCTACCGGTGCCGGCGGGCGCGATACCCTGGTGAGGATGTTTGACGCGCGCTACGACTCCGACCCGATCGCCTCGATGCGGCCCCGCCGTGGCCCGGTGGCCCGCCGCGAGGTGACGCTCGCCAAGGGACTCGTGATCGAGCATTCGGAAAGCGAATGGTGCGGTGCCGTGGTCGGAGCACGCGAAGGGCTCGTACACCTCGAGGACGCTCGTGGAAAGGTGCGCGCGTTCCCCTTGAGCGATGGGTTTCTCATCGATGGGAAGCCGGTGTCGCTCGTCTTCCCGAAGCGGACACCAGCGCGGCGCATCACCGCGTCGGGCTCGGTTGCCGCGCCGGAGCAGCGAGCGCGCGTGGCCATGCCGAGTCGCATCTTTGTGGAGGGCAAGCACGATGCGGAGCTCGTCGAACAGGTCTGGGGCGATGATCTGCGAGCCGAGGGTGTCGTGGTCGAACTGCTCGAGGGAGCCGACAACCTCGAACAGGTGCTCGCCGCGTTCGGGCCGGGGCCCGGGAGAAGGGCGGGAGTACTGCTCGATCACCTCATCACCGGCAGCAAGGAGACGAGGATCGCGCAGCGCATCGCTGATGGCCCATTCGGCGCGGATGTGCTCGTCGTCGGCCATCCGTTCGTCGACATCTGGGCGGCCGTGAAGCCCGAGCGTCTCGGCCTGGACGCCTGGCCGACGATCGATCGCAGCGTCGAGTGGAAGACCGGCATTTGCCGGGCGCTCGGATGGCCGGCCGCAGAGCCCGCCGATATCGCCGATGCGTGGTCCCGGATCAGAGGCAGAGTGCGGTCCTACCGGGACCTCGAACCGTCGCTCGTCGGGCGGGTGGAACAGCTGATCGACTTCGTGACGGTGGGCACTCATGGTTGAACGCGACCGTGCTGCCGCGGGAAGTTGGCCGCTGGCACGCCTCGGATACCTCTACGCGACGTGCGTCGGGTTTATCTGGGGTGCGATCTGGAGCACGGGTGAGATTCGCCGCGAGGAGGGGCTCTGGATCTTCACCGGCATGCCGAAATGGACCTTCGGGAGAGGCGGCACCTGCGTCGGGGCCTGCTATCTGACCGACCAGAATGTGAGCGAGGCCGTGTTGCGGCACGAGCGCGTGCACCGGGAACAGTGGAAGCGCTACGGGCTCGCATTACCCGTGCTGTACCAATGGAGCGGGCGCAACCCGCTGAAGAATCGCTTCGAGATCGAGGCCGGGCTGAAAGACGGCGGATACCTCCGCTGAACCCGACCGTGATCGACTCGCTCGCCTGAGCGCGTGGCTCGCGTCAGCGCAGATACACCGGATCGAGCGCAACCAGCAGCGCAGCGGTCCAGTGACAGAGAAACGCGAGCACCGTGAGCGAGTGGAAGATCTCGTGGAAGCCGAATGCGCCGGGTGCCGGGTTCGGCCGCTTCAGGCCGTAGACCACCGCACCGAGCGTGTAGAGCAGCCCGCCCACGATGACGAGCACCATGGCGGCGATGTTTGCGTGCGCAATGTCGACGATGAAGGCCACAGCCGCCCAGCCGAGCAGCACGTAGAGCGGCACGTACAGCCACCGCGGCGCGCCGATCCAGAACACGCGGAACCCGATGCCGAGCAGCGCCCCCGCCCAGACGGCGATGAGCAGAATCACGCCCTTATCGAGCGGCAGCGCGAGCAGCGCGATCGGCGTGTAGGTGCCGGCGATCAGCAGAAAGATGTTCGCATGGTCGAGCCTGCGGAACACCTGCTTCGTCTGAGGTTTCCAATTGATGCGGTGGTAGAGCGCCGAGATTCCGAACAGCACGAGGCTGCACGCCATAAAGACGGCCGAGGCCCACTTGCCGAGCACACCATGCGCCAGCACGATGAGCACGATCCCCGCCGCGATGGCGACCGGAAAGGTGGCCGCATGAATCCACCCTCGCCACGACGGTTTAACCTCCTGGGGCCGCTCAGCGTGCTCGTCTGCGTCGTGAAGCAGCGGAAGCGAGAGGCTATCGGGCTGCGGAAATGGGCGCGGCGAACGTGCTGTCATAGTTGAAGTGTACGCAACGCGAGTTTTCGAAGCTGCATGTACCCGGGAACGAGCTTGTTCTCCCGACGCGTTCAGGTCGCCCTCGGGTGCGCACGCAGGTAGTGTTCGCGGAGCGTATCCGCCGTGATCTGCGTGTAGATCTGCGTGGTCTCCACCGAGGCGTGCCCGAGCAGCTCCTGCACGGACCTCACATCGGCACCCCCGGCGAGCAGGTGCGTGGCGAAGCTGTGCCGCAAAGTGTGCGGTGACACTTCCTTGACAATTCCGGCGCGGTCCGCGGCTGCGCGAATGACCAGCCACGCGCTTTGCCGCGAGATTCGCGCCCCCCTCGGTCCCACAAAGAGCGCCGGCGTGCCGGTGCCGTTCGCGACCATCGCCGGGCGGGCGCGCACAAGGTAGGCCGCCAGCGCACGCCCGGCGTATCGGCCGTAGGGAACGATGCGCTGCTTGGATCCTTTGCCAGTGACTCTGAGAAAGCCGCCCTGACCGATCGCCTGCTCGGGGTCCAACCAGGCATCCCGGGCTTCTGCGTCAGCGAGCAGGTCGTCGACATCGAGCGCCGCGATCTCGCTGACCCTCGCACCGGTCGCGTACAACAGCTCGAGCAGGGCTCGGTCGCGCAGGGCCACCGGGGTGTCGCCGCCCGCGGCGTTCAAGATCGCCTCGACTTCGTCAACGGAAAGCGCCTTGGGAAGCCGTTGCGCCTTCTTGGGTGTTCGGATGCCGCTTCCCGCGTAGCTCGGCAGCACCCCCTCTTCGAAGAGGAATCGGTGCATTCCGCGCACGGTGGAGAGCCTGCGGCTGATGGTCTCGCGAGAGTACCTGCGCGGCTGCCTCGGCTTCGCATTCGGCTGCGCTGCTGCGCCATCGCCCGCACCGTCGGTGCCGTTGCCAGCTGCGTCGTCGGTGCCGTTGCCGGCCGCGTCATCGGTGCCGTTGCCAGCTGCGTAGTCGGTGCCGTTGCCGGCCGCGTCATCGGTGCCGGCCGCGTCATCGGTGCCGTCCGCTCTGTCGGTGCCGTCCGCACCGTTCAGATGCGAGACGTACTCCGACAGGTCGGCAGGCTCCACCTGCGCGAGATCGTCGATGCCGCGCGCCGTCAGCCAGTCGGAGTACGCGGCCAGGTCCCGGCGATAGGCATCTGTCGTGTTCTTCGACAATCCGCGCTCGAGCGAGACGTGGCGAAGGTACCGGGCCGCGCCCTGCTCAGGGGTGATGGCCGGCACGGGCAGCTACTCCGTGGTATCGAACAGGCGAGCCGCCTCGCGTCGTTCGATGCCGGCCCCGATCAGTCCGGCGAACAGCGGGTGCGGCCGCCCCGGGCGGGAACGCAGTTCCGGGTGCGACTGCGTCGCAATGTAGAACGGGTGCACCTCGGTAGGCAATTCGACGTACTCGACGAGGGACCCGTCGGGGCTGGTGCCTGAGAAACTCAGCCCTGCCGCGGCGATCTGTTCGCGATAGCGGTTGTTCACCTCGTAGCGATGCCGGTGCCGCTCGATCGCCGTGCCTGATCCGTAGAGGCGCGCGGCAAGCGAACCTTCCGCGAGCTTCGCCTCATACAGGCCCAGGCGCATGGTCCCACCAAGGTCACCGCTATCGATGATGTCGACCTGCTCTGCCATCGTCGCGATGACCGGGACGGGAGTATCAGGATCGAACTCGGTGGACGAGGCACCCTCCAGCCCGGCCACGTTCTGGGCGTACTCGATGACCATGCACTGGAGGCCGAGGCAGAGCCCGAGCGTCGGCACGCCGTTCTCGCGCGCGAAGCGCAGTGCGCCGAGTTTGCCCTCGATCCCGCGGACGCCGAATCCTCCCGGGATGCAGATAGCATGCATCTCGCCGAGCGCCTCCAGCGCCCCCTCGGGGGTGCGGCAGTCGTCCGAGGGCACCCATGTGATGTTCACCTTCGTCGAGTGAGCGAATCCACCGGCGCGCAGCGCTTCGGTCACCGAGAGGTAGGCGTCGGGCAGGTCGATGTACTTGCCCACTAGCGCCACATTCACCTCGTCCCTCGGGTTGTGCACGGCATCGAGCACCGGCTGCCAGGTGGTCCAGTCCACGTTCCCCGCGACATCCGTCAGCTCGAGATGTTCCACGATGGTCTGGTCGAGGCCCTGCTCGTTGAACAGCTGGGGTAGATCGTAGATGCTCTTGACGTCGATCGCGTTGACGACGGCATCCTCATCGACATCGCACATGAGCGCAATCTTGCGAAGGTTGTCGTCGGTCACCGGGCGATCACTGCGGAGTACCAGCGCGTCCGGCTGGATGCCGATCGACCGCAGTGCCGCAACCGAGTGTTGTGTCGGCTTCGTCTTCTGCTCCCCCGAAGCACCCATGAACGGGACCAGCGAAACGTGCACGAAGATCACGTTCGTGCGCCCGAGCTCGTGCCGCACCTGCCGCGCCGATTCGAGGAACGGCTGCGACTCGATATCGCCCACCGTGCCGCCGATCTCGGTGATGATGACGTCCGGCTGCGGATCCTCCTCGGACTGGAGCCGCATGCGACGCTTGATCTCATTCGTGATGTGCGGAATGACCTGCACCGTCGCACCCAAGTAGTCGCCCCGACGTTCCTTCGCGATGACGTCGGAGTAGATCTGCCCTGTGGTGACATTCGCGGCTCGTGAGAGGTTGATCCCCAGGAAGCGCTCATAGTGGCCAATGTCGAGGTCGGTTTCCGCCCCATCGTCGGTGACGAACACCTCACCGTGCTCGAACGGGTTCATGGTGCCCGGATCGACGTTGAGATACGGATCGAGCTTCTGCATCACCACATGCAGACCGCGAGCCGTAAGCAGATTGCCGATACTCGCGGCCGTTAGGCCCTTCCCGAGCGACGAGATGACGCCCCCGGTCACAAAAATATGCTTGGTCGTCTTGGTCTGCGCCGCGTTGGTACCCACGGACTTCGATCCTATCAGCCGATCAGCTGCGCGGACAGCCACCCTATTGCTGATCCTGACGGGGCACCCACACCTGTTTGACGATCATGAGCACCATCGCGGTCACCGGAATGGAGATGAGGGCACCGAGCAGCCCGAGCAGCGTGCCGCCAGCGAGCGCACCGATCACCACGAGCGCGCCCGGGACCGACACCACGCGGTTCATGATGCGCGGGGTCAGCACGTAGGACTCGATCTGCATGTAAATGATGTAGTACACCGCAGCGATGATGGCGGCAGTCGGCGAGTTGAAGAGCGCCACGACGGTCACGAGCACCGTCGCCAGCACGGAACCGATGAGCGGAATGAGTGCGAGCAGGAACACCCCGACGGCGACCAGGCCGGCGAACGGCACACCCACGATGGTCATCATGATGAACCCGAGCACCGAGTTCGTGAGTGCCAGCAGCACCATGCCGTTCACGTACCCGCCGACGGAGGCGGTGATCTGTTCGGTGATGTCGATCACCTTCGCCCGGTCGCTACGCGCGATGATGCTGTAGAAGGCTCGCTTCGTGGCCTGAAGCGAGGCCAGGAAGTACAGGCTCAGGATCAGCACGATGATCGTCGCGGTCACGCCATTGGCGAGCCCGATGCCCGCTTGCCAAACGCCGCCGGCCAGCTGCGCCCAGTTCTCCGGCTTGCCGATGAAGTCTTGCGCGGTGCCCAGTAGTCCGCCGAAGTCGATGAACTGACCGAACTTCTCTTCGAGGAACTGGTACCAGGGTTGGTTCTGGATATCGACGAAGTAGCTCGGTGCGGTCCGCATCAGTTGCACGATCTGATTCGCGATCATGGGGATCACGATGGCGAGCACGCCAGCGACGACGAGGATGAAGCCGCCGAACACGATGAGGATGCCGATCGGACGTTTGACGCGGTGCCGCTCGAGGCGGGACACCACGGGGTCGAGGGCCAACGCGATGAACAGGCCACCAACCACGTACATGATGATGGTGCTCAGCTGTCCGAGCATCTGACCCACGAGCACTGCCGCGAGCACACCGAGTGTGACCACGAAGCCGAGCTGGAACGGGTTTCGCACGACGAACTCTTTGACACGGTTCCGTCGAGCATCTTCGCGCTCGGCCTCGGCGACCGCGGCGGATTGCGACTCGCGGTACATTCTCCGCGTCTCCGCGTCGAGCCGTCCCAGGTCCGCGTGCACCACGTCGGGATGGTTCTCGAGCGCTTCGCGAGCCTCAACCGCATCAACATCGGCTGAGGTGCCCTTGGTCTTACGTCGTCTCGGCAGGATTCCCATGTGGCGAGAGTAGCACTCCGATCGGCGGTTGCCGTGTTACGCCTCGGCCGAGCCGAGAGCGAGGAGCTCGGCAGCGTGCGCGAGCGCGCTTTCGGAGTCGGACAGGCCCGAGAGGAGTCTTGCCATTTCGGCGAGCCGATCCTCGCCCTCGAGTCGTCGACAGCTTGATTCGGTGAAGGTTCCCGCCGAGTCTTTGACGACCTGCACGTGGTTGTTCGCGAAAGCCGCCACCTGCGCGAGGTGCGTGACGACGATCACCTGCGACGTCCGCGCGAGGCGGGCCAGGCGTCGCCCGATCTCGATCGCTGCGGCACCGCCGACGCCGGCATCCACCTCGTCGAACACGAACGTCGGGACCGGGTCCGTTGCGGCCACCACCACTTCGAGCGCAAGCATCACCCTCGAAAGCTCACCGCCCGATGCGCCTTTCGCGAGTGGCCTGGCCGGGCCGCCGTGATGCGAACGCAGCAGCAGGCGCACCTCATCGGCACCGTGACGGCCGAGCGCTCCCGGTTGCACCTCGGCCAGGAGTTCGGTGTCACCGAGGGCAAGATGCCGCAGTTCCTCGGTCACGAGTCCGCTCAATCGCTGAGCGGCATCACGACGCAATTGACTCAGACGATCCGCGAGCTCGTGCTCGCGCGCGCGATCCTCGCCCAATTGATGCTCGAGCTCGGCGATTCTCTCGTCATCGCCCTCGAGGAGACTCAGGCGTCGCGCAGCCTCCGCCCCGTGGGCGATGACCGCTTCGGTGTCGGTGCCGTACTGACGAAGCAGCGTGTTCAGGTCCGCAAGACGCTCGTTCGCCGCCGCGAGTTCGCCCGGCCCGTCCTCGTCCAGGTCACTGGCGTACCCGGCCAGCTCACGCACTGCCTCGCTCAGCTGCGCGCTCACCTCGCGGAGGGCGTCGGCCAGCGAACCGAGCCGGGAGTCGGCGTGAACGACGCGGTCAACCTCGCGGATCGCCTCATCGACCAGGCTGCCCGCGTCGGATCCGTACGGGTCGTCATCGTTCGACAGCGCACGGAGCGCGTTTGCGGTCGCCAACCGCAGCTCTTCCAGGTTGCTCAATCGCTCAATGCGCTCGCGAAGCTCGTGTTCCTCACGGGGCTGAGGATCGACCGCCTCGATCGCGTCGAGCTCTTCCCGAAGCGCCGCAGTCTCGCGCAGACGCTCATCTCGGGAGTCGGTCAGCTCCGCGAATTCTGCCTCGGTTCGACGACGCCGCTCGTGCGCGAGTTGGAACTCGCGGAGAGCGTTCGAAAGCGGCTCCCCGCCGAACCGGTCGAGCATTTCCCGCTGCGCGGACGCACTGCGCAACCGCAGCTGTTCGCTTTGCCCGTGGACGGCGAAGAGGCGTTCGGCGAGTTTCGCCAGACTCCCGACTGGGGCGGCGCTCCCGCCGACGCTTGCCCGACTGCGACCCTCGCTGCTGACTGTTCGGCTGAGGATCAGATCGCCGTCCTCGACGGTTCCGCCCGCATCCTCCACGAGTTCGATCACGTCAGGGTCGCTCGTTCGGACGAGCCCGCCCACGCGCGCGGCATCGGCCCCGGTCCGCACCGCCGTCGCGTCGCTTCGCTCGCCCATGAGCAGACCGAGGGCAGTAACGACCATCGTCTTGCCTGCACCGGTTTCGCCGGTAATCGCGGTGAACCCGGGACCGAGGGGCAGCGTGGTGTCGGCGATCACCCCGAGGTCTCGGATGCGCAGCTGCTCGATCACTTGACCGGGCCTCGCTCACCCCGCCAGCCGGACACCGGAAGGTGGAACTTGTTCACGAGACGGTCGGTGAACACCCCTTCATCGATACGGGCGAGCCTCAGCGGCAGGTCGGAACGGCGCACCTCGACGATCGCGCCCACGGGGAGTTCCGTGCGCCGCCGCCCATCACACCAGAGGATGCCGAGTCCGCCGCTCTGCGGGAGAATCTCCACGGTCAGCACGGAGTCTGGGCCCACAACGATCGGCCGGTTGAAGAGGGCGTGGGCGGCCAGCGGGACGGCGAGCAGGGCTTGCACCCCAGGCCACACCACCGGGCCGCCGGCGCTGAACGAGTACGCGGTTGACCCTGTTGGGGTGGCGAGCACCACGCCATCACAGCCGAACGAGGACAGCGGGCGCCCATCGACGCCCATCGCCACCTCGAGCATGCGTCCCCGCTTCTCGACGCTCGCCTCGTTGACCGCCCATGTGCGAGCGATCGGCTCCCCGCCGAAGCTCGCGAGCACCTCGAGGGTCATCCGTTCCTCGACCACGTAGCGGCCTGCGAGCACACGGTCGAGCGTGAATGAGAGGTCGTGCGACTCTGCCTCGGCAAGAAACCCGACGTGCCCGAGATTGATGCCGAGGATCGGACACCGGGTTCCGCGCAATAGCTCCGCGGCGCGCAGGATCGTGCCGTCGCCGCCGAGCACGAGCGCGATCTCGAGGTCATTCGCCTGCACCTGGGTTTCGAGCCCCGCCGTCATGACCGGGTCGAGATGTGGCGCGAAGTCGGATCGGTCGGCCTCATACATGACCGGGACGATGCCCGCCTCGCGAAGCTTGCTGACCACGCTCAACGTCGCTTCGATCGCCTCGGTGCGCGCCGTGTGGGAAACGACGAGGATGTATCGTTCGCTCACCACTCACCTCCGGCACCGAATAATTCGCGTATGGCCAGATTCCATTCTGTCGGATTCGTCGGCGCGTCGCGCGTGAAATGCGCGAGTAGCTCGCGATTCCCGTGTTCTCCGCGAAGTGGGGAGGGCCGCACGGCCTGGCAGTTGAGCCCTTCCCTGCCTGCGCTCTCCAACACGCGCAACGCGGCTTGCATCGCAAGGTCGTCGTCGCGCACGATACCGTCCACAATGCCCTGCCTCCCGACTTCGAACTGCGGTTTGATGAGCAGCACAACTTGCGCGTCGGGTGCGGCGACCGCTGAGATTGCCGGCAGGATCAGTTCGAGCGAGATGAACGAGACATCGGCGACGACGAGAGATGGAGGCTCGTCCACTCCGGACCGGTCGGCGAGCACCTCTGCGGTGAGGCTTCGAGCATTGCAGCCCTCAACGACCCGCACCCTCGGGTCTTCACGAATCTGCTCGGCGAGCTGCGCGTGTCCCACGTCGAGCGCGATCACTCGGCCTGCCCCGCGCTCGAGCAGCACTTGGGTGAAGCCACCGGTCGAGGCCCCGATGTCGAGCGCGAGTAGGCCGGATGGGTCAATGCAGAACTCGTCGAGTGCGGCGATCAGCTTGTGGGCGGCCCGGCTCACGTAGTGATCGCTCGCGAGCACGGATACCTCGGCCCCGGGCCGCACCTTCGCCCCGGATTTCAGCACTGGCGCACCGTCGACATACGCGTGGGCGCGAGCGATCACCTCGGCAGCCTGGCTACGGGACCGCACCAGGCGGAGTTCCGCGAGCACGCGGTCCAGCCGCTGTGGCGCACCAAGCCAGATCGCTGAGGTCACCGGCTACTCCGGCTCTCCGCCGTCGCCGCGCTGCAGCTCGGCGAGCAGCTCGTCGACCAGCTGGTCGTAGCGTTGGGCACGTTCTTCGAGCGGCTGAGCCTCGATGACATCCAGGCGGCCGAGCAGCTCGTCGCCGTGCTCGCCTGAGGCGGCTCCGTGCTCCTCAGAGACTGCTTCGTGCTGTTCCATGCATTCAGCCTATTGCAGGCCGATGACACGGACCACGTCCGCTACCGCCAGTGATCCTCGTAAAGTTCTTCTGGAACCTTCAGCGCATAGATCGCGAGACCGGAGTTCCAGACTGCAGCGCAGGCTGCCCGGAGCAGATTCAGCCTGGAGTCGCCGCGTTCGACAATCTCGACAATGTGACCCTGCATCCGCACCCTCGCGTTGCCCACACACGCGGTACCGTCCTTGGCGTACCGCGTCTCGGGGTAAGGCTCCGCAAGCTGCTGGAGGCTCGCGACGATGTAGTCCGGGCGCATGTCGGCCGAGGCGGCGATCAGTTGCTTCGGGCGATCGACGCCGGTGAGCACGTGTAGCGCCGCGATGCCGGCAGCCTTCGCCCCCTTGATGTCGGTGTCTAACCGGTCCCCGATCATGAGTGCGTTCCGAGTTCCGAAGCGTGAGAACGCGGTCTCGAAGATGGCGGGCTCCGGTTTGCCTGCGAACTCGGGCAGACGCTGCACGGCAGTGTGCACGGCCGATACGAGCGTTCCGTTTCCGGGTGCGAGCCCGCGCTCGAGGGGCAGGGTCCAGTCGGTGTTGGTCGCGATCCAGGGGATCTCGGGCTCGCCAGGGCGCTCCGCGAGCGCGAATGCGGCCTCAGCCAGGTGCTCCCATCCCACACTCTTGGCGAAGCCCTGCACGACGGCCTGCGGAGCGTCATCGGCGCTGCGCGTGAGTGTATAGCCTGCTTTCGTGAGTTCGTCGACGAGACCTTCGCCACCGACGACAAGCACGCGACCGCCGGGTGCCAGGCGCTTCTTCAGGAGGTCGGCTGCGGCCTGCGGAGAGGTGACCACGTCGTTCGGGCGGACTTCCAGACCGTACTCCGTGAGCTGGGCTGCGACGGCGGCGTCGGTGCGGGCTGCGTTATTCGTGAGGTAGGCCACGCGCGCCGTTCTCGCGGCCGCGCGCAGGTGCTCCACCGCGTGCGGCACTGCTGCGGCACCCCGATACACGACACCGTCGAGGTCGGCGAGGATCAGGTCCCGCCCTTCTATCGGTGCTGCTGCGACACGGCTTGCGCGAGAGAAGAGTCCCATCAGTCCTGCGCGCCCTCCTTCGTCGTCGGTTCAGGGGCACCCTCGGGTTCGGGTGCGTGCTCATACACCTCGACCACTTCGAGCTGGTCGTGGCCGAGCAACCGCTCGTTGATCGCGGCTTCGGCGAGGTGCGCGCGCTCTCGCCAGCGAGCGCTCTCGGTATCGCGTCCGAGATCTTCGAGCACGTTCGCATATGCGGCGAAGAGCTCTGGGCTCCAGCTGAAGGCCTTCTTGGGGTTGAGTTCCGGGATCTCCAGTTCGAAGAGGGCCTGCTGTAGCTGACCGAGGTCAAGCCTCGCGCCTGACATGGCGATCGCCAGCTGCACTCGCTGTTCGGTGTTGAGCGCACTCAGGTCCGCGGCGAGGCCGGTCTCAATGCCTTTCTCGGGCCGACCCAGGGCTCGTTCGCACTCGACCATGAGCGCGAGGTGTCCTTGTGAGCCGGTCAATCGTCGAAAGGTGCGAAGTTCGCGAAGTGCCAACGCATAGTCGCCGACGTGGTAGGCGGTGATCGCGAGCGTCTCGCGAGCCACCGGGATGCGGCCGGCACGTCGAGTTGCGGAGATCGCGTGCTGATGCGCGAGCTCGGGATCCTCCGCAACCAGGCCGGCGACCATGGCGAGGTGTCGGGCGACACGTTCCTGGGTCTCGGGCTGGAGGGTCTTCAGCTCGTTTCGAGCGCCGGGGTTGAGGTCGAACGGGGTTACCTCGTCGGGAATCGGTGGGTCCTCGTGCTCGCCGCGCACTGGTCGAAGCTCGTGCTGCAGGCGTTCAGCCTCGGTGAACTCTCGGTCGCGTCCGCCGCGATCACTTCGCCCTCCGCCTCGCGTGCCGCCCCGCCCCAATCGGTCGGTCGCTGCGGCCTTCCTCTCGCCACGGAACGCGCGATCGCCATCACGACGCGGGTTACGAGTGAACCCGCCATCGCGACGCGAGCGCGCATCACCATCACGGCGCTGATTCCCACCGGACGTGCCGTCGCGACGCGGGCGCGCATCACCATCACGGCGTTGATTCCGACCGGAGCCGTCATCGCGACGCGGACGTTCGTTCGCGTCCGCTCGAGGCTTCCGACCGTACGGACGCTCGCCGTCGTTGCGTGCGCGATCGCCGTCCCGACGTGAGCGGTCTCCGCTCGAACGTGGCCGGCCGGATCCAGCAGGCTGTCCACCATCGCGACGATTGCCCCGACGGGGGTTTCGCGCGTCGCGCGATCCGCGCCCGTGCTCGGATTCGTCGCGCTCGCTCATGCTTGCCTCCGTAGAAATGCAAAAAGGGCCGTTAGGGAGAAGTATCGATCATCGATCATCTTCTCCCTAACGACCCTTCTTTTTGAAAGGGGGTCCGGCGGTGTCCTACTCTCCCACACCCTCCCGAGTGCAGTACCATCGGCGCTGTCAGCCTTAGCTTCCGGGTTCGGAATGTAACCGGGCGTTTCCCTGACGCTATAACCACCGTAACACTATG
>Ga0182741_1000569_pt1 | contig 54513 bp, 49 predicted proteins | sample eDN5th37CBELigOP_FD_128874 | JGI IMG/M metagenome (GOLD analysis project Ga0182741, IMG submission 128874) | Enriched Organic Plus compost microbial communities from Emeryville, California, USA - eDNA 5th pass 37_C BE-Lig OP (version 2) (version 2) ... | reverse complement strand
GCACCCAAGGTCATCGACCTACCTGAATCCGCGGCGATCAACCCACCCAAACCGGCCGAACAGGAGACCGAAACGGAAGCCGCTTAACACCCACTGGACTCAAACACCTTGACAAATTCCGCTCTACCAGCAAGTCGAATGGTCAGACAACGTCCACGTCTTCAACACAACCCAACTCACCGCTTTGCCGTTTACCGAGGGCGTGACGATATGGGGGGCCGCACACTGCGCGCCCGCGAACACTCCCAACTTCCTTGACGACTTCCAGGTCGATCGGGGCGGGATCCATATCGGCCTCTTCCATGGGTCCGAACAAGGAAACCTGGCACTACAGCACAGCGGGAAGGAGCCACATGCTCCCTTCTATGCGGACCAGATTCGCAGGTCCGGACTGCACCATGCGCTACTCGGTCACTTCCACAAGCCGGTCGACGGCGAGTTCCACACTTACCCGGGCAATCCAGACCCGCTCAGCTTTGGAGAGGACGGATCACGTGGCGCAGTTGTCGTGGAGATATCCGACGACGGGTCTATCACCCGTGAGCGTGTGAGAGTCGCAACAACCACGGTTAACGACGTTCGGGTGGATGTCACCGGCGCGACACACCACAATGCGGTGCTCCACAGGATCTCAGAGGCAACTGCCGAATTGCATGGCGCCGTCCGAGTCACTTTGGAGGGAACGCTTGAGCCGGATGTGGACTTGCGCCTACTGGACATCGAAGCCTCTGCACCAGATCATCTCGACGCCCTGTTGATTCAGAAAGGCCGCTTATCAATCGCGGAGTCCTATGACCTCGAGCGCCTCGCCGAGGAACACACTGTCCGGGGCCAATTCGTTCGTGACGTACTGAATTCCGAATCGCTCACAGAAGAGCAGCGCCAGCGGGTACTGATCACCGGGCTGCGTGCACTCGATGCGAACGTCAACGAGTTGGAGATTCTCTGATGCGCATTCAATCAGTAACTGCCCATGCGTTCGGCCCATTTCGTGACGAGACCCTAGAGCTTGCGGATGGGATGACGGTCATCGTCGGTGACAACGAGGCCGGCAAGTCTTCGTGGCACGCCGCGATCTTCGCAGCGCTTTGCGGCATGCGTCGTAGACGAGGGGCTGGGACGGCGGCAGAGCGTCAGTTCGCGGAGCGGCACAAGCCGTGGAGCCACGACCAATGGCTTGTAGGCGCACAGATCGAGCTTGACGATGGTCGGCCGATTGAGATGCGTCAAGACCTCGCCACTAGAGTTGACTGCTCCGCAACGGACCGCACCTTCGGCCGCGATGTCTCGGCTGAGATCATGAACGAGGGGGCACCCGATGCAGCGCGGTGGCTCGGCCTGGACCGTTCCTCATTCGTGGCCACCGCATGCATCAACCAGGGACAGGTGCTGCGAGTCGTCGATGATGCGCAGGAATTGCAGAACCATCTCCAGCGTGCCGCAGCCACTGCGGGCAGTGCGGGCACTGCCGCCAAGGCGATCGAGCGGCTGGACGCTTTTGTCCGTGAACGGATCGGTACCGACCGCACGAACTCGACTAAGCCTCTCCGCAGAGCCCTTGACGAAGTACGCAGAGCAGAAGAAGAACTCGACGCGGCCCGGGCATCACACAAACTGTATGTCGATCGCGTTTCCCGGATTGACGAACTGCGACGGGCAGCAGCCGACGCAAGTGATGAACTGAAGCTTCACGAAGCTGCCGCAGCCCGAGACGATGCTCAAGAAAAACAACGACGGGTAGAGCGCGCCAGAAAACTTCACGAATCTCTCGGCGGCATGGAACCCCCCGCGATTTCGGACGATGACGATCTCGCCAATCGGGTGTCCGAAGCGCTGGCCCAATGGCGTTCTCGCCCGGCGCCCACCTCTCGACTGCAGCGATCAAGCCAGCAGATTCGAGAAGAGCTCGCGTCCCTACCTCCAGAGCCGGACGGAGACACAGAGCCGCACGACAGCGTGACACAGGCCGCCGAAGCGTTCCACCGTTCCGTGACTCAACTTGAGACGCACGCAAAGTCACAACCAACAGCGGATTTCAACGGACCACAAGTGGCAGCTTCCGATGAGGAGATCTATGGTCTCCTGCAGACGCTGACAACAGCGCCACCTGCTGTGCCGCAGAACTTGTTCGATCAAGTCACCGCTGCCGAAATCGCGGTGCAACGCGAGCGACAGCGCAAGAGGTTGTCAAACCTGTTGATCACCGCGGGCGCGGTGGTGTTGGTCGTCGGTGTATTGCTGCTGATGAATTTCGGCGCAGTGCCAGCCATCGTTTCGGGCCTGGCTGGCGTCGCGTTGGCCCTCTGGGGATTCTCTCAAGGTCGCCGTGGAAAAACCGAAACTGCTGCACGGCAACTGGCTGAGGCCCAGGCGGCATTGCACGCGGCGCGGCAGAGAGTCGAAGACGCCCAGCAGCAACGATCCGAAGCCGAAGCGCGTTGTGCGCAGCTCGGGATACCCGCAGATCCAGCGGAGCTCCGCGAGGCTCTGGATGCCGGGGCCCGTGCGAGAGAGCATCGAAGCCACCTCGAGACTTGGAAGCAGCGACAAGCCGAGCTGGAAACTGGACTGGCCCGAACGGCCTCCAGCCTTGCCGATGCACTCATTGGCCGAGGGCATTCACCCTATGGTCGCGACCGCGATTCACTGATCGCCTCGTTTGACGAGTACCGGCTGGCTTGCCGAACGCGCTTCGAACAAGCGGCACAGGCGGCGCGTCGCGCTGATCTCAATCGCCAACTGAAAATGGCGGAAGAAGCCGAAGAGCGGGCCGCTGCCGACGACAAGCTCCGCCTTCAGGCTGAGGAGCGTGTCATCGCGATGGCCACCGAGTGCGGCATCGACTCTTCGAACCCGCACGCCGCAGTCGAGGCGCTGAAGAATTGGGCCCAGCAGCGCTCGGCACGGATTGACGAGCTGGCCCAGCAGCAGAAGGACTGGGCCACACTCCAGGAACTCCTCGCCGGCAAGTCCCTGAGCGATCTGGAAGCCGACAGCGATGCGGCCTGGGCCCGCGCTTGTGAGCTCGCCGCAGGGGTCGACCAGGAACTGCTGGCCTGCATAGACAGTTCCGTTGAGGCCGATCACCTTCCGGCGCTTCGCGACGCAGCGTCCACCGCCGAGAAGCAACTCGCGGCAGTATCGGGTGAGCTGCAGCAGTTCGAGACGCAGGTCGGCAATGTTGCTGAGGCGGAAGAGACACTCGCTTTGGCCGAGGCTGAGCTGCAGCGCCTTCAAGATCTCAAGGCCATCGCCGAACGGACGCGGAAGTTTCTCGAGGATGCTCAAGACCGAGTGCACCGAGACATCACCCCTAGACTCGTGGAAACGCTCAAGCTGTGGTTGCCCAGAGTGACGGGCGGCCGGTACACAGACGCGGTCGTTGATCCGGCAACGTTGGAAGTCCGGGTGCGCGCAGGTTCGGGACCGTTACGGCACGCACAGCTGCTCTCACATGGCACGGCGGAACAGATTTTTCTCCTGCTACGGGTTGCGCTGGTAGACCACGTGACCAGCGGCCACGACACCTGCCCACTGCTACTGGACGACGTAACGGTGCACACCGATAAGGCTCGCACCCATGCCATCCTCGGACTGCTGCTGGAGATCGCCGAGCATCGACAGGTGATCCTGTTCACCCAGGAACAAGAGGTCGCTGATTGGGCGCGCAGCACGCTTGACGGACCGCACCACCGTGTTAATGAATTACAGCAGGTGGCTCCTGTTTGACAGGGACTAGCTACCAAGGCCGTCGATGAGCACAGCCTGACGAGTCGCGCCCGGCGGATTTCGCCCACAACGGCCGCGTGGTCGGCGATCACCATGACCAGGCCGACTCCCGAAACCAGCGCAGCTGAGCACTTTCGGCGCGGCCCGAACGGTGCGGTGTCGATACGACACCGCACCGTCGCGGCCATCGCCGGCGGATGGCTCGGCGCAGCCTACGGCACCTCGGCGATGCCGCTGGAGTGGCTCCGGCTGCTGCACGGCTGGCCCAGTCTGACCGCACGCGGGCTGGTAGCCCTGGCGAACACCGTGGCACGCGGGGGCCGTCCGCTGCCCGCGCCGTCCTACGCCGGTGGGCGCATCGACACCCTGACCCCCACCCGCACGACCCGCAGGATCTGCTCGGCGGTGTCGGCGTGCTGCGAGACCTCCCGTGGGAGGTGCACGCCAAAGGCCTGATCAAGAGCTACCCCGCGCTCAAGGAGACGGGTGCCGTGGTGTCGCTGTGCCGCATCGCCGATGACCATGTGCCCCAGTCGATGCCGCACATCGAGGTTCGACTGATCGACAGCACCCATCCGGACGAGAACCCGCACCTGGACTTCGTGCTGGCCAAAGCGGGGCGGGCCGTCGCGCAGCTGTGGTCCGAGGGACACACCGTGCTGGTGCACTGCATGGAGGCCTACAGCCGCCCCCATCGCAGCGCTCTACGACGCGCGTCTGCGTGGCAACACCGCCGACGTCGCACTGCGGGAGATCCTGACGGTGCTGCCGCATGCGAACCCGAACTCAGCATTCCAGGACCCCGGCCACTCGGGCTGCTGACCCGACGTACGACCTGGCCTGACATTACTCCTCCGCCGAGGCCGCCCGGTAACTCATCGACCGCGGGGCGCTCGCACACGGCCGGGGCGACGGCTTCCTCTACGACGACTCGTTCCTCCACGACCACGTCAGCCGCCGTACTCTGCGCCAGCACGGTGATGCGATCGTCCTCAAACCCGGTGTCGCCCACGGCCTGGCATGATTGGCCGGCCTGCTCAAACCCGCCCTGGAGATCATGTGGGTCGAGGACGTCCGGCGGATGAACCGCTTCCTCGACGCCGAGGTGCCCGACGTCGCCGGGCACCTGTTCGGCCGCGAACGCACAACCCTTTCCACCGTCCGAGCTCCGTTCAAGGAGGCCTTCGGCCCGTACTGCTTCTACTGCGGCACAAGGCTTCCCGCCGACAATCCCGTCGACCACGTCCTGCCGTGGTCGATGGTCGGCATCGACGGCCTGGCCAACCTGGTGCTCGCCTGCGTGCGCTGCAACAGCGACAAGAGCGGCTCACTGCCGGCGGTGGCGATCGTGGACCGGGTCCTGGAGCGCGACCGCGACACCCTCGAGGAGGTTGCGGCCAGCATCCAGTGGCCCACCCAGCACGCACGGGTGGTCGCCGCAGCCCGCGGGATCTACCGCGGCCAACCGACCGGGGTGCCGACGTGGGCGGGATACCGTCGGCGGGAGCGGCTGGACATCAGCTTCCCGCCGTGATGGGTGTCGGGGTGACCCGGACTTGTCGGTGCCCTGCTCTACCGTGTGGTTCCTCAGCGCGATTGAAGGGGGGAATCATGCGGGGACGTCTGATGATGACGGCTACGGCGGCCGCCTATACGGCCATCGTGTTCGCAGCACCAGCGCATGCCGATCAGTACGACTTCATCTCTCAGCTCGACAACTCGGGGGTGTGGTACGAGTCGATCATCGACATGATCGACATCGGCAAGGAGCTGTGTCATGAACTGCGGCACGGGATCTCGCCCCCATTGGTGATGGGAAAGCTGGTCAACACCGGGTTCGCACCGACCGAAGCCGGGATTGTGTTGGTGGCGGCGATCAACCATCTGTGCTTGGACGCCAAGCCCGCCGTTGTCGGGTGGGCACGGGACCAGGGCTATACCGGGCCAGTTTGAGCGCGGCCAGGAACCCTCGGCAGCGTGCGTTATAGTGAAATCGCTTCACGAGACGCCGTCGACAAGCTCCGACTGGACGGCGCGCCAACCCCACGCTCGTGGGTGGCTCGGATGACGAAGTGGCCTGCACTGTTCGGTGCGGGTAAGAGCGCCTCCGTATGGGGGCCGGGACTCTCCCGGGAGGATTCATGGATACTTTCATGCGCCGCGAGATCGGGCTGTCGGTCTGCTGCGAGGCACCGCGGGCTGGAGATGCACTCGGCGCCGATTACGAGTGTGGATTCGACCCCTTCGCCCTCGGTGAGTGGACCGACGACGCCGCCATGGCGATCGTGATCGCCGAATCGGCTCCACGGGTGTGGATCTGCGTGACCGGGCCGCACTCGACTACTTGGTGGAGTGCACCGCGTTACCGGAGGCTGAACCGAACCCCGGCTTCCGTTCAGCTCTGCATCAGCTGCGTGCATCTGAGGCGGATCTCCCGTGAGCGAGCTGAGACCATCGACGGTGTGGTCGGGCGGTCGAGGTAGGACGTGGGGAGCGTACTGGGATGCCCTGTTTCCGCCCATGCTCGTAAGCGGTTGGGAAGACTGGAAACGCGGCTCCACCGGTGTCAATGTGGCTCGGCGGCTGTGGGACCAGCGCGAACATCTGCGCCGCGCCTACGAATCCGTACATGGTCCGGATCCAGCCTCGTGGCCGACTCGGCATCCCGGTGTGGTGCTCGACGCGGTGCCCACCGTCGTGTACGCGGCGTGCCTCGGGTGTCAGTGGCTCGGTCCGCGCGGGCAGGATGCGCGGCTGGCGTCGTCAGAGCACGAGAAGACAACCGACATCGTGCGCTGACTCGACTCCACCGCCGGCCGGGAGGTCACTCGATGGACCCGCGGCGTCAATCGCTCAGTGCCACAGGGGCGCCGATCCTGCCACGCTCAGCGGTCATCGAGGGCTCCTGCGCCGTCTGCCTCGACGTCGCGAGCTGTTGCACCCGTGCGCAAGGACTCGTTGATCGTCTCGAGAAGCTCGTCCGCGTCCCACCGGTCGCCCCGGAGGTACAGCTTGCTGCGTTCGGTCGGCCGAATCTCCACCAGCCTGGACCCGTACTTCTCGGCAAGGATCGCGGCGACCTGCTGCAGGCGACCGATGCCTTCCCAGAACGCCGCCTCGCGCCAGATCTGCAGTTCCCCGGTGCGCAGAATCGTCCAGCTGTCACCGTCGGCTTCTTCGAAGTCCCAGACGACGGTCACCTCTTCGTCGTCCACGTCGGGCAGCTGATCCGCGCTGCGCAGCAGGGTGGAGTGCCGACGCGCCGCGCGTTCCTTCTGAGCCTCCATGGCTGGCAGTTCCCTGGCGGCGGCAACATTTTCCGGCCGCTGCCGCTTCACGGGTCTCGGCGAGGGTGGGGAACAGCACGATCAGGAGCATCGCCCTGCAATTCGGACAGGACACGTCGAACAAGTCCATGTGCTCTTCGATGCGGCCATCGGCGGTGTTGCCGATCCACCCGCATTGGGGGCACGTCAGCGGTGCATCACGCTGCTCGGTGTAGTCCCAGTAGTTCACCAGCTTCGCGGTCACAACTCCCCCTTGGCTGCGGCGCGGTCAATGTCGGATGATCGATGTTGGATGGGCCGAACTGCGAAGATTTCTCCGCTCAGTTCGGGCCAGCGGCTCGCGGAGTCCGGCGTGATCGTCAGTTCACCGGCCCGGCAGCGCTCGTCGGCTGGGCTGATCTGGACGAAACCCGGTCGGGCGAGGATGGCTGGAGTGTCGAACAATGGGACGCCAGGCCAGTCCAGCGCGCGACGCAGCTCGTCCTCGGTGACCGCGGGAAACTTTGGTGTCAGCAACTCCAGCAGTTCTGGAAAGCAGCGGTCGTTGTGGAAGGCCGCGATGGTTCCGTCGACCAGCCGTTCGCTGTAGGAGATCGCATTGCGCGGCCCCATCTTCGTGGCGTGGACGGTGAGCCGCAGCCCGAATTGCCCCTTGGGTTCGAGGTGTCCCAACGGCGACTGGACGACCCCCGCGACGAGCGCCTCCCGAAGTGCGAACCACACTGGGCGAGCGGATCCATCGTCGGGCAACCTGCGGGGCACACGGTGCCAGCGAGCGACCACCTCCCCCGGTTCCCATGCGCACCAACGGTCGCCCACCGAATACCGGTAGTAGTGGAGGTGGCCGCCGATCAGGTCGATCGGCACCGGTGGTGCAGGGACCTCGCCCCTGCCCTGGTCGAACCTCATGGCCTTCACCGCTGCCGGCATCGACTCCAGCAGATTGGTGAACAGACTGTTCTCCGCGTCGGCGACACGTCCATCCGTACTGTCATAGAAGCCGCAGAACGGTTGGCCGTCGGCCAGGGGAAGCCTGGCCAGAGCCTGCTTCAACTCCCGCTTGAGCGCCTTCTGCCAGTCGTGCCGCTCCATCCCGCCGAACTGAATGCGATAGCCCGACCACAGCTCGACCACCGTGTGTTGGGATCGAATGACATACGGCTCCAACAGATCTCCCCCGTCTGCAGAATATCGTCACTTGTGAAGGCGGCGGCCGGCGTCGAACCGCCCAGGCGCCGTCAGGCTCGTCAGACTGGGCCGTCACTCCTGCGCCAGCGTCGAGCGCTCCTCGGCGGTGTACCCCGACATGACGGCATCCTCGTCGAGAATTCGGCGGTCCCGGTAGCCGCGCACCTTACCGGAGGTGGTGACCCAGGCTTCGCGGGACCGTCCCCTCGCGTAGGTGACGGAATGCTCGGCTCCGACGCCCAGGCTGGTGCCGACCTCGACAGCGTCCTGATCTGCCCCCATGTAGAGGAACTGCCAGCCGTGGTCGTTGGTCTGTTGTTCCACAAGCGCTTTGATGGCCGGCCTGGTCCACTCCATGCTGGCGTTCTCGTGTCCGTCGGTCATGATCGCCACGATCACCGTCGCCGGCTTCGCCTCCTCGGGCAGGGCCGTGATCCGGGCCGCGGTGTCGGTGATGAGCTTGCCCATCGAATCCAGCAGAGCGGTCGACCCGCGAGGCGACAGATCCAGGGGCGGTACGTCTTCGATCGAAATGTCCTGGTACACCACCTCGTACTCATTGTCGAACTGCGCCAGCGTCACACGGCACTTCCCTTCACCGCCACGCTGCTCGGTGACGAATGCCTGGAATCCGCCGACGACGTCGGTCTTGATCGACTGCATCGACCCGGAGCGGTCGAGCAGAAAGACGATATGGGTGAGTTCCTTGTCTGCCACGATGACCCTTTCGAAGCTAGGAGGACTTGGTGTTTCGACGCGGTTTGAACCGCATCGGCTCGGTGGGAACTGATGGCTGCCGCGGGGTGTCGGCATACTTGTCGTAGCGGGCCCGCTTGACGTCTTCGGCAGTCACGCGCCCTCCCGTTGACGCATAGGGAGCCAGTCTGGCGGTCCTCGCCAGACGTGGCCCAACGGCGTTCTCCGTGAGACCCGCGCTCCTGCCCGCTGCCGCGAACGACATCTCGTCGTCCACCACAGCCCTTGCCAGCTGCTCATCGATCAGCTGGCCGACCTCTATCAGAACAAGTCGCAGATGCTGCAAACTCTGTGCCGTGGTTTCGGCGGTCTCCGCATTGGCGAGATGGCTGCGAATCTGTTCGTAGGGGTTGGACATGAACCACCCTAGCACAAAATGTGCGGACTCCGCAGAAACTGCGGAATGGAGTCGCTGACTTGAGTGCGGACGTCGCCCCGCCCCTGTCGCGAGTCACCGAAACTTCGCGTGAGCCCACCTGGAAATCCTTCGCCCACGCCAGTTGTCGGCGCCCCTTGCGACCATGAGGTCGGAGGGAGGAACGACATGAGTGGTCGAGGCGGTGGGTTCGCAGGGGCGTTCGGCCTGCTGATCGTCATCGGACTCATCATCAAGTACATCTGGTGGATCCTGGGCGCGCTCGGGTTGGTCGTCGCCGTCTGGTTGGCGGTGATCATCGGCAAGGAGGTGGCGCAGCGGCGCCGGGAGGCCGCCAAGCGGCGCCGACATCAGCACAACCGCCTGATCGCCCAGGCCGACAGGCAGCATGCCTGGGTGCTGGCCGGCGACAGTCGCGGCGTCTACGGCGAGGAGGGTGCGGAGTACATGCGCTACATCGAGCGCGACAACTGGGATGGGCTGCTGCGCAGGATCCAGCAGCCCCGGTGGTGATGGGAGGGGCCACACAGTGGTGGAGGGTTACGACATCATCGGTGATGTCCACGGGTGCGCCACCCAGCTCGAGGCGCTGCTGGGCACCCTCGGTTATCGGCAGACCGGTCAGGCGGGTGAGTATCGACACCCACGCCGCCAGGCCGTCTTCGTCGGCGACCTCATCGACCGCGGTGGTGAGCAGCTGCGCGTGCTGGAGATCGTCAAGGCCATGGTCGACGCAGGCAGCGCCCGGATCGTCATGGGCAACCACGAATTCAACGCGTTGGCCTACCACACCGAGTGGCCGGCCGACAGCGGCAGGTTCCTGCGCGCCCACGGCGACCCGTCCAACGAGTGGTCAGAGAAGAACACCCGCCAGCACGCCGCATTCCTCGAACAGGTCACTGGTCGCGACCGCGAGCGGTACCTGCAGTGGTTCAGCACCATTCCCCTGTGGCTGGACCTCGGCGACCTGCGCGTGGTGCACGCCTGCTGGCATGAGGAATCCGTCGCGACGGTCGAGGCCCACTGCGGCACCAGCGCGCCGTTCGGCGATCTGGCGCATCTGGTGGCGGCCAACACCGACGGCCATCCCCTCCAGCGTGCGGTCGAGATCCTGTTGAAGGGCCCGGAGATCAGCCTGGCGGACCACGGCCAACTCCCCTATCACGACAAGGACAACATTCCGCGCACTGACGCCCGGCTGCGGTGGTGGAACAGCGCCGGACGCACGCTGCGCGACATTGCGGAAGTGGGCGGGCATTTCACCACCGGCTCCGGGGAGCCATATCCGCCGCTGCCGGAGCTGGAGGTGCCGCACCACACGCAGTACTACATCTACAGCGGGACAGTCCCGGTGTTCTACGGACACTACTGGCGCCAGGGCACGCCGAAGCACCGGCACGACTGGACCGAGTACACCGCGTGCGTCGACTTCAGCGCCGTCACGGGCGGGCGTCTCACCGCCTACCGCTGGTCGGGTGAGACCACCATCAACCCGGAACACTACGTGACCGCCCAGTGACTGTGTCTGTGCCACAGCCCTTTTGACGCGCGAAGTTGCGCACAACAAGCTATACTGTTGTCAGCTCACGAGCGGACGACTGTTCGGGTACCTGGCCCGTCGTCTCGGCAACCGCGCAAACCACCGCACGGTGCCCCAGGGGAAGAGCAGGCACGCACAGCGTGCAAGCGGTGGACGCCCGGGGGTGGCGTCGCCAGAACGGCGAAACATGACACATGACGAACTCAGTCCGACGGATGCCGCTCTGCGGCAGCGGCTTACGGAACTGTGCGTGCACATACCGTGCGGCGGCATCCGAGGGCCGCTGCAGCGCAACGAGTATGGGCCCACAGTGTGGCAGTCCTGCCGCTGCGAGGACCGACCGGAGAAATGGCCCGACGTCGACGTCTCACGCGTGGCGGATCTGTGCATCGTCTGCTTCCGCGGCACCGCCGGCGGCATCACCCGCTGGTCATGGCTGGCCTGCGAGGACTGCCGGGAAGTCAACAACACCATCGGGCGAAACTGGGGTGTCAAACCCTTCCGGCTCGGCCGACACAGCCTGATGAACGGCATCGGCGTGCGCGGCGGCGCCCCGCCGGAGATCCGTGCCGAGGCCCTGGCGCGGTTGGCGGAGTTCGCTCGCAGCGACAGTCGCCTGCGCGACTGGAAAGGGATCGAATACGCCCGGCTGGCAGCAGAATTCGATCCGCTGGCCGATGTTCCGCTTCGCGTGTGGCAGCAGGAGTACCCGCCCAGCCGGGCCGCCTCCTGGGACGCGTTCAGCCGGATCATCGGGCCGGACGTTCCGTTGCAGGGGCCGCGGTGACCTCCCTTAGCGAGGGTCGCCGGCGTCGCGGCGGCGGAACAGCTCCGCCGGCCGGCCCCGGCCACGGGAGGTGGTGGTGCCGGTCGGGATCAGCTGCGCCTCCATGGCGCGCCGAAAAGTGTCGCGCTGCAGCGGATGTCCCGCGATCGCCTCGTGGACCAGCCGCAGGTCCCGCAGGGTGAACTCGTCACCGAGGAGGTGATCCGGATCCGGGGCGGCCTGGTAACGCGCCCGCACGTCGGCGACGGCCAGCGCGATGATGTCGGCGTGGTCGTAGACCAGGCGCCCGGGCGTGTGCACCGGCACCAGCCGCGTCGAGTCGGGAAAGCGGCCGGCCACCAGCTCCGGCGGGACGACGGCGACGTGGGCCACCGACAGCACCCACCCGCGGCCGTCGCGGTTCGGGTTGTCGAACACGTGCAGCTGTCGTGGGCGCAGACCGTGCACATTGGCCTTGGTTGCCAGTGCCCGGTTGACCGCATCGGCCAGGGTCTCGCCTGGGTGCAGAAAGGTGCCCGGCAGCGCCCAGCCGCGACCTTGAGCCCGACGGACCTGCAACACCGACAATTCGGCTTCGGGGTCGACGGTGAGCACCGCGGCATCCACGGCAACTGACGGCCGCGGATAGTCGCCGAGCGTCCGTCCGCTGCTGTCCTGATACTCCGCGTTGTCCATGTCGGTATCCCAGCGTACAGTGATCAGCAATTAGCGCAGTCTTGCGCAAAATAAGAGAGGGGTTGATGATGGCGTCCCTGAATGACCGAATTGAGGGTGTGCTGCTCGGCACCGCGGCCGGCGACGCGCTGGGCGCGCCGTACGAGTTCCAGCCGGCACGCGGTCCGGAGCTTCCGGTGGAGATGGTCGGCGGTGGGCCGTGGGGGCCCGGGGAATGGACCGATGACACCGACATGGCCATCGCCATCGCCGAAGTCGCCTCCACCGGCGCGGATCTGCGTGACCCGTCGGCGCAGGACTCGATCGTGGCGCGCTGGCACGAATGGTCGTTGCGCGCCAAGGACGTCGGTATTCAAACGCGGCAGGTGTTGACCACCGCGGCCCGCGGCGGCGAGGCCTCCGCCGCGCGTGCCCGTGCCGCCGCGGAAGCCCTGCATCGGCAGACAGGCCGGACGGCCGGCAACGGTTCGTTGATGCGGACGGCCCCGGTGGCACTGGCGTACCTCGACGACGAAGACGCCATGGTGGTCGCGGCACGGGCCGTCAGTGAGCTCACCCACTTCGATCCTGACGCCGCCGATGCCACGGTGTTGTGGTGCTGCGCCATCCGCCAGGCCGTGCGCACCACCGAGTTGGATATCCGAATCGGGTTGCGTCACCTCCCCGTTGACCGTCGCCCGCTCTGGGGAGAGCGCATCGAACAGGCCGAGGCGTCTCGCCCGGCGGACTTCCCGAACAACGGCTGGGTGGTCGCGGCATTTCAGGCGGCTTGGTCGGCCATCACCACGACGGCGTCACGGGCCGGCACCACTGGGGCTGAGCATCTTCGTCTCGGCCTCGATGCCGCGGTCCGGTGCGGCAACGACACCGACACGGTCGCCGCGATTGCCGGTGGCCTGCTCGGCGCCGCGTATGGCGCCTCGGCGGTGCCGCTGGAGTGGCGCCGGCTGCTGCATGGGTGGCCCGGCATGACCGCACGTGACCTCGTCGCGTTGGCGAACACCGTGGCGCGCAAGGGCAGGCCCAGTCGTGGGCCCGTGTACCACGGCCTGCGGATCGACACCCTGGCCAGTCACCCGCACGATTCGAACATTCTCCTCGGCGGCGCCGGCGTGCTGCGTGACCTGCCACCTGAGGTGGACGCGGTGGTGTCGCTGTGCCGGGTCGCCGATGACGATGTGCCGCACGGTATGCCGCACATCGAGGTCCGTTTGATCGACAGCACGGATCCCGACGAGAACCCGCACCTGGACTTCGTGCTGACCGAGGCTGTGCGCGCCGTCGAGCAGCTGCGTGCGGAGGGGCGGACGGTGCTGGTGCACTGTGTCGAGTCCTACAGCCGTACCCCCACCATCGCAGCGTTCTACGGTGCGCGTCTGCGCAACATCGATATCGAGGAGGCACTGCAGGATGTTTTGACCGCGTTACCGCACGCGAATCCGAACCCGGTGTTCCGCGACGCGTTGCGCCGGTTGGGAACCTTCATTGCCGCTCCTTGCGAATGACAGAGCCACCGTGATCGATCTCAGCTTTTCCGGCTATCACCACAAAACCCGTCAAACAGGTCACCGTTGAAGTCGACTGGCTTCATACTGCTTCAACGAGGTCGATCGTCACCTTATAAAGGAGCCAGCACGTCTCTACGCCATGCTTTTTCGCCGCGTCTTGGACGAGATCGGCGAGAACCACGTCGGGTTGGCCGGTCACAATCAAAAGTCGAGCCCCGGGCCGGCCTTCCTTTACAGCCTGTGCCTTAAGCGCCTTCATGTACTTGGCCGACTGCGCCACGATCCGCTCGTCCGCGCTGCCAGCTTTGAGCTCGAATCCGACAAGGTCGCGAGTGATCGTGTCGACAGCGAGTAGGTCGATCCTGCAGTCACCGGCGATCCGGACCTCTTGACCTCGTATTTCGAGCTTGTTGGCCTTGCAGTACCGCAGGACATCCTTGTTCGCCATCAGGAATCGCGAGAGTTCCTTCTCTTCGGCGAACAGGTGCCGCGGCTTCTGCAGTCGCGGATCTCGCTTGTGCCGGTCGAAAAAGTGGATCCGGGTCTTTGCGCTGTTCCCGGGATCAGTGATTTCCGGGTAGGTGGCAATACCCGCATCCAGGAAGCTCTGTTCCAAGGTTTCGAGTAGCTTGGTTGAACTCCGCTCGTACCCGGCCTCGCGTACCAGCGTTCCGAGGAGGCTGTCAGGGGCTTGCGATAGTGACCGCGAACCATCCGAATTCGCGTCTACCCGCTTGCGGGTCTTGGCGACAAGTCGCTGAATGCGCTCTTCTCTGGTTACCACTCTTGGCATTTGGTCTTCGTATCACACTGCTGTCAGTTTGGTACCGAGTTCCGTATTCTAACTCTCAGCAACAACGATCACCGCACGTGCTTTCGGCGTGTTTCTGCGCTTTCCCCTATCTCACATACGGTTCGCACCTGCCGGACGAGGCTGCGGACCTCTGCGACAGACGGTTGCAACTCGTAAGCATGGTGATGCACCGCCCTACTCAGTCCGTGCCAGACCCGCTTGGCGGTCTCACCGACCGTCTCCCCTCGAAGGGCTCCCAGCACCACCAACTTCGAAGCGGTCGTCGGCGCGCGGTCGCTGTCGGCATGCACCGCCCACGACCGACTGATCTCGTCAAGCCAGTCTTCAAACGCACGACGCGCCAGCAACGCCGCCGTGCGTGGCCCCCGAACGCCAAGGTCCACAGTGCCGTCGAGGACCTCATCGGCGTAGCTCAACAGCTCCGCACGGTAGGTCACGACGAGAGCCGCATCAGGTCACCGACCGCCAGTCGTGTCGCCTGCACAGCGTCGCGATAGTTCGTGACGCCGTTGTGGGCACCCGATGCCGCTATCTTCAACGCCTGCCGCCGCGCTGCTCCACCGGACAGCCACCGGTCCAGAGCGTTTTCGTTATCGGGGTCCACCGCCAACCCCAGTCGCCGCTTCGTCAACCGCGCAGTCTCCCAAATTTGTTCGACCTCGGCATGGGAATGTCCCTGCCCTAGACGGCGGGTACTGAACACATCCCACGCCGCTGATTCCAACGCGTCACGGCAGAGCACCGGCACCGCCACCCGTTTGATCGCGTCGGGTACGGCGTCGTCTGCGGCGACCGCGAACGCATCGTCCAGCATTCTCATCGCGGGTCGGCTTGCTTCCGCCACGCTGATAACGGAATTCGTCCCGCGAACCACCTCGACCACTCGCGCCGGGACGCGGGACCGACGAATGGCCGCCGGCAACCGGTCGTCATGAGTGAACACAACGACCTGACGAGTCTCGGCGAGCTGCGTCAACACCTGCAACAGGCCGTCGATCTTCGACGGGTCCATCGCCTGGATGGGGTCGTCGAGCACCAGGAACCGGAATGGGCTCGCAGGCGATGTCGCCCTCGGAATGAAGATCGCGAGCGCGAGTGCCTGAAGTTCGCCTTGGCTCATCACGCCGAACGCTTCGGTGTCGGATCCGTCGACTTCAGCTTTGAGCAGCACTCGGCGGCTGGTCTTCTGACCCACCAACTGGATGGCACCGAGTTCGACGTTGCTTTCCTGCCGCAACGCAGCCCAGATCTGTCGGGACTGTTCGGCCAGCGGCGCGATGCGCTGATTACGCAGCTCAGCGGCGTTGTCCTGCAACCATTTCAGCGCTTCGGAGGCGATGGTGAGCTGCGGCTCGACCTCGTTGGCGAGTTCCGCCTTCCGTACCCAGGCCGCCAGCTCGAGAGCCACCGGGCTCCACGCGTCTTGACGCGCCTTGATGAGCTCAGCGGCCTCCTGGTGCAGGGCGGTGTAGGCATCACGCAGTAATGGCAGGTTATGTTCCACGTGGTCGGCAAGTGCACGCTGTCCGTCGACTGGCACCGCGGTGAACTGCTCGTAGGCCTCCTGCGCCGCCGACAGGGTGGTGAGCGCACCGTCCTTGTCGGCGGGTGGCGCCTCGACTGACTCGACAAGGCTGAGAACGCTGGCGCGAGCCTCAGCTGCGGCCCGCCGAGCATCTGCCAGCGCCTTGACCGACCGTTGATCCTGCTCCAACACTTCGCGCGCTGCTGCCGCCCACTCTGCGGTGAGATTCCCATGCCCGCAGACCGGACACTTCTGATCGCCGTGGGCCGCATGGAAATCCAGGCCCATCGACAGCACGCGGCTCCGGTCCGCGGCCAGGGCGTCCGCGCGTTCGGCCTCCTGCAGCTCTGCGTCTGCGGTCGCTCGGAGCACGCTGCACGCCAACGACGCCTCTTCGTCGGTCGGCGTCGACAGTGCCTCGGCCCGCCTCCAGGTAGCCGGAACATCGGCGCCACCTCCGCCGGTGATCAACGGCCGGAGCGCATCGAGGTCGGGCCGGCGCTTCTTGACCTGGGTCAGCGCCTCAGCGGCACGTGGGTCCTCGTGCGACTCCAACTTGACCCGCAGCGCGGCACGCGCCTTCCGCCCTTCCTCCGACGGCTGCTTGAGCTCTTTGACCTCGGCTTCCAGCCGCGTCATGGCCTCGGTGAGCTGCTCCAGTCCGAGCAACTTGTGCAGCTGGTCGTAGAACTTGCTAGGTGCGCCTTCGAGAATGCCGCCGAGTTCGTCGTAACTCAGCAGTGGCCGGTACATCTCCAGCGCGCCGGACCACCCCAGCGCGCTGACGTCTTCCCGCTTGCGTTTGGGCCGCTGCACCCAGCATGAGCAGTCGTCGACGTCGACGTCGTCACCGGCGGGCCAATCCACTCCGATTGTGGTTGCGCCCGAGCCCTCTTCGGCCAGGACAACGCGGAGCTGCGCCGGTTCTCCGGCGTGCAGGTTCCGCCAGCTTTGCGACCACACACCCGGCTTGTCACCCCAGCGTGAGTTCTTGCCGGTGAGTGCGAGCTCGAGACCTTCCGCGAGTGTCGACTTGCCGGACCCGTTCCGCCCGGCGACGACGGTCAGACCCGGTCCAGGTTGGAAGTTGAGCGTGACCTCGGGCCCGATCCCCCGAAATCCCTGCACGGTGATCGAGCGCAGATACGCCCCGACAGGTTCGGTTGCGTCCTCGTGAGCGGTGGTCAGCGATTCGACCAACTCGGGACGGGTCGCCGACTGGTCCAGCACCTCTGTGAGGTCGTCGGCGCCTTCCAGCGCAGCGAGAACGACGAGCTTCGCCTCTTCGCTCAACGTGTCATCGCGGTCAGCCAGCGACAACACGAAGTTCTTCAGACGCTCATCGGACATGGCACCCTCGATCACCTGAGCCGCAATACTTCCGGCGAATCATTTCTGTACACCGCCATGAGAAAACAGCGCGTACTCCACGACGTCGGGCGCCTGATTCCACGCCGGGTTGGTCGCCCACGATTCCGCGAGATCCAGGTACCGCAGATAGTCGTCCCTACGTACCCAACCGCGCGCGGGCACCGTCCCGGGCGCGATGATGGCCAGGGCAGCTCGTACGCGTTCGTCGAGTACCAACGGCCGTTGCTTTTGGTGGCACGTGTAGCCGGCGTAATAGAGCAGCTTCGTCCCGAACGACATGCCCAGCCCGCGGATCTTGTGGCTGTCCAGCAGTGCGCTCCATCCAGCGGCCGCCCCGTCCGTCCGGGTGGCCTCCACGATGGCATTGATCTTCTCCACGGCCCCGTCCTGGCCCAGTACGGCGGCGGTGCGCTGCGGCCCGTAGTCCTTCGGCTGGTAACCCCACGCCATGGTCATCAGGAAAAGATCGACGGGGTCGCGTCCGGCTTGGGCATGCAGGAAGCTGCGAGCGATACCGCCGGCTTCTTCAACGTGCTCGCGCAGATCGGCGTGAGCCTGTTCGTGGCCGGCGAATACGCCTGCCCAACGCTCGGGAATCCAACGGTTGCGCTGGCGCTCGACGTGAGCGGAGGTGTAACGCCGCACGATATGCGGGATTTCGCTGACGAGCCATGTGCCCGAGTCGAATCCGCCGAGTTCCGAGAGGGTGCGGTGAATCTCCGCGTCGATCTCGAGCTGACCGATGTTTTGGCATTCCGCCAGGGTCCTCAGCATGTCGGTTACTTCAGCGATGCCAGAGATCAGCTGCTCGCGATCGTCGACCACCTGCGTGAGTTGGTCAGCTTCCTCGCTCAGCTTGTTGACGAGCGCCCGCGCGAGGTCCCCGCCCGATAACCGACGTGCTTCAACAGACCGGCCCGCCCCGTGAAGCATCTCCGGTACGCGTTCACGGACGAGTTCTCCATCAGTCACTTTGCTGCCCCCACGACTTCACGACAAATAGCTAGCACATATAACCATGCAGGATCACGCGGCGGGGAGCAGTTTGCGATTTTCAATTGTATTGCGACATAGAGGCCCCGACGTAGTCCTGTTGCACTCGACCACCGCAGCGTGGGAGCCGCAACAGCCTCGCAGAGGTCGACGCCCACTCGCTGTCAGTCGAACGTCCAATTTTTGCTCGATCTCGTCGTCTCCGATCAGGACTTGTCGGTACCTGGTGGCATCATGCGAAGTACCGAAGGTGGTGGTGTGAGTGAGCCGTCAACAGAGTCAATCCGGTGGTGGACTGATCGGCCTCATCGGCGTGCTGTTTCTCATCGGGTTGATCATCAAATACATCTGGTGGATCTTGGCGGCGATCGGTCTCGTCCTGACGTTCTGGATCATCGCGGCATGTGTCCGCCACTATCAGTCCGTGGAAGCCGCGCGGCAACGCCGCGCCGCCGAGATCGCTGCGCGTGCCGACCAGCAGCACCGTTGGGTACTCGACGGTGACCACCGTGGGATCTACGGCGAAGAGGGCGCTGAGCTGATGCGCTACATCGGACGTGACGACTGGGTCGGTGTCCCCAGGTGGTCGCGTTAGTGGCGTCGACCTTCGGTCGTCCGATTCCCGCCGACATCCGAGGCAGCTGTTGATGCCGTCGCACTTGATCGAGCAACAAGACAGGAGGGTCGATGAACGAACCCACAGACGGCTTCGACGTCATCGGAGACATACACGGGTGCGCCACACAGCTGGAGGCGCTGCTGGACACACTCGGTTACGGAACCGGCCGCGGATCCGCGGCGTACCGCCACCCGCAGCGTCAGGCCATTTTCGTCGGCGACCTCATCGACCGGGGAGACGAACAACTCCGCGTGCTGGAGATCGTCAAGGCGATGGTCGACGCAGGTACCGCCCGCATCGTTATGGGAAACCATGAGTTCAACGCGCTGGCTTACGACACCGAATGGCCGGTGGGAAGCGGGAAATACCTTCGCCCACACCATGATCCCGACAATCCATGGTCGGCGAAGAACACCAAACAGCATGCCGCGTTCCTCGCGCAGGTTCGCGGCGATTACCGTCGCCGATTTCTGCAGTGGTTCGCGACGATCCCACTGTGGCTAGAACTCGACGGCTTACGCATCGTCCACGCGTGCTGGCATGACGACTCGATCAAGGTCATCGAGCATCGGTGCGGCACGAAAGCCCCGTTCGGTGACATTGCGCACCTGGTGGCAGCTAGCATTGAAGGTGACGACCTGTACGACGCCGTCGAAACGCTCCTGAAGGGGCCCGAAATCAGTCTGGTCGATCGAGGTCAACCGGAGTACCACGACAAGGACGGTATCCCGCGGGGCAATGCTCGGGTTCAGTGGTGGAATGGCGAGGCGAGCACACTGCGCGACATCGCCGAGATGGGCGGTAGATTCACCGCCGCCACCGGCGAGCCGTATCCGCCGCTGCCCGAGCTGAAGCTTTCCGCCGACGATCAGTCCTACGTTTACACCGCACCAGTTCCGGTGTTTTACGGCCATTACTGGCGGCAGGGCTCACCGAAGCATCGCCATGATTGGACGGATTACACGGCGTGCGTGGACTTCAGCGCGGTCAAGGGCGGGAAGCTGACCGCTTACCGCTGGTCGGGCGAGTCCACGATCAATCCCGAGCATTACGTGACCGCCGACTGACACCGCCTTCAGGAGCCGCCGCGGCGGCGAAACAGTTCCGCGGGGCGCCCCCGGCCGGCAGTGACCGTGACACCGGTTGGAATGAGGTGCGGTTCCATTGTGCGACGGAATGTGTCGCGTTGGAGCGCGCGGCCGGCGATGGCCTCGTGAGTAAGGCGCAGATCCCTCAGGGTGAACGCGTCGCCAAGAAGGTGATCGGGGTCTGGCGATGTTTCGTAGTGTGCGCGAACGTCTGCGACGGCGAGCGCAATGATGTCGGGGTGGTCGTAGATCAAACGGCCAGGGGCGTCAGCAGGCATCAGCCTGGTCGTCTCGGTAAGGCGCGTTTCCAGCGCATCGGGTCGCACCACGGCGACGTGCGCGACGGACAGCACCCGCCCTCGATCGTCGCGCCGCAGGGCGTCGAACACATGCAATTGGCGGGGCCGCAATCCTCGGATGTTGGCCTTTACGGCGAGCGACCGGGTGACCGCGTGAACGAGGATCTCCCCTTCGTGCAGAAAGGTGCCGGGCAGCGCCCACCCAGGACCATCGGTCCGACGCACCTGCAGCACCGCCAATCCGATTTCGGGGACGACCGTGAGGACCGCGGTGTCGACCGCGACCGAGGCTCGCGGGTAGGCGGTGAGGTCCTTACCGCCGGTTCCAGGATGCGTTTCGCCGCTCATGTCGTCACCGGAGTGTACAGTGACGATCAATTAGCGCAATATTGCGCAAAAAAGCAAGGAGGACGTCGTGACAGCTGGATTGAGCGACCGTATCGAAGGTGCGCTGCTGGCGACGGCGGCCGGTGACGCGCTGGGTGCGCCGTATGAGTTCGAGCCGGCGCGTGGCCCTGAGCTGCCGGTGGAGATGGTCGGCGGTGGCCCGTGGGCACCGGGCGAATGGACAGATGACACCGCCATGGCGATCGCGATCGCCGAAGTCGCCGCCACGGGTGCCGATCTGCGCGATGCCGAAGCGCAGGATGCAATCGTCGCACGCTGGCACGAATGGTCATTGGGCGCCAAGGATGTTGGCATTCAGACACGTTCGGTGTTGCACGCCGCTGCCCGTGGCGGGGTCATCACAGCCGCGGGCGCCCGTGCCGCATCGGCCGTGCTGCATGAGGAGACGGGCCGCACGGCTGGGAACGGCTCGCTCATGCGGACCGCTCCGGTGGCGCTGGCGTATCTCGACGATGAGGATGCCATGATCGAGGCCGCACGGGCTATCAGTGAACTCACCCATTTCGATCCTGACGCCACCGACGCGGTGATTTTGTGGTGTTGCGCAATCCGCCATGCCGTGTTGACCACACAGTTGGACGTGCGAGTTGGTTTGGACCACCTCGACGCCGATCGGCGCCAGCTGTGGGCGAATCGCCTGGCTGAGGCCGAGAAGTCACGTCCCGCGGACTTCCCCAAGAACGGGTGGGTGGTGCAGGCATTGCAGGCCGCATGGTCGGCGATCACCGCGACCGCCGCTGACGGTCACGGTCCCGAGCATCTCCGCCGTGGAATCGATGCCGCTGTCCGTTCGGGCAATGACACCGACACCGTCGCCGCGATCGCCGGAGGTCTACTGGGTGCGGCCTATGGAGGCTCAGCGGTGCCCCTGCAGTGGCGCTCGTTGCTGCACGGTTGGCCCGGCATCCGGGCACGAGGACTGGTCAAGCTTACGACAGCGATCGAACGCAAGGGGCCAGCTCCCGACCCGGACTACTCGTCGTCCTGGGCCGATATTCTCGTGCCCCACCCGTATGACCTGAACGTTTTGCTGGGCAGCGTGAGTGCACTGCGCAAAATGCCCGCGGAGGTCAGTGCCGTGGTGTCGTTGTGCCGCATTCCAGAACGCGATGTGCCCGATGACATGCCGCATGTTGAGGTGCGGCTGATCGACAAGGTGGAATTCTCCGAGAATCCCCACCTCGATTTCGTGTTGCTCGAAGCGGTACGCATGGTTGAAGAACTTCGCGCGCAAGGACACACTGTGTTGTTGCACTGCGTCGAGTCCTACAGCAGAACACCCACTGTGGCTGCACTTTACGGCGCTCGACTGCGGGGTATCGGAACGGAGCAGGCGTTGGCCGACGTTCTCACGACACTGCCGGACGCGAATCCGAATCCGGTGTTCCGGGAGGCATTGCGACGGTTGGATCGCGTCTAGTTGGAATATGACCGCGATGACCCGAGAGGTCGCCGTTGCTACGGTGTCGACCATGGGTGGTCATCTCTTCATCATCAACGGCGATCTGAACAAGATCGCATGCGACGCAGTCCTGCTACCGACCGACACACAGTTCACCATCGAGTCGAAGTGGGACGGCCTTGCCGACGACCACCGCTCCGAAATAGAGGCGTATAAATCGAGGTACGAAGGAACCGACTGGGACGGGCGGCGAATTCTACCGCTGAGGAAGATACCCAAGAAGCCCCGGGTATGGCTCGGCAACATCGGCCAGCACGGTGATCAAACCAAATTCTCCACCTTCGCCCCGGTCGTCGAAGACTTCGTCAAGCAAGTTGCCGAGGAACCAGAACCCGAGGACTCGCAAGAGCGGATCTACCAGTGGCCGTTGCGACGCTTGGCGGTCAACGTTGTGGGTTCCGGTGAAGGCGGCGGCCGCGGGACGAAAGGAGACCTGGCCCTCGGTCTCGTCAAGACACTGACCGAGCTGACGCGCAGGCACACCGTCGATATCGTTCTTGTCACATACGGCTCAAAACCCTACGCGGCTGCACAGTGGGCCAGACGAAAACACCTCGGTGACAACGCTGAAGCCGACACCTGGCCGCTGAGCCCTGGCCTTGTCGACAAGGCCAAGGAACTGGCCGATGCTGCCATTGAGCGCCAGCTGGTGCTGTTCATCGGCGCTGGGGTGAGCGCAGGCGCCGGGGTTGACACGTGGAAAGGCCTGTTGGAGAACATGGCCGACAGAGTTGGGTTCACTGAAGACGAGCGCAGACACCTATCCGAGAAGGATCTTCGCGACCAGGCGACACTGGTCCAGAGTAGGTGGCGCGGCGACACCGACAGTTTCAAAAAGCGTGTTGCCGACCGCATCTGTGAAGCGACCCGTTACTCACTCACGCACGGCCTGCTCGCGTCCCTGCCGAGCAAGGAGGCGGTCACAACTAATTTCGACAGACTATTCGAAGACGCCGCTTCAATCGGAGGCAGAGAAATTGCTGTCCTGCCCAAAGACCCACGCCGAACGGATGGCCGGTTTCTTCTCAAACTTCACGGCAGTGTCGATGACCACGAGAACATGATTCTGACGCGGTCTGACTACCTCAGGATGCCCAGACAGTACGGTGCGCTGATGGGCCTGGTGCAGGGCCTGCTCATGATGCGCAAGATGTTGTTTGTGGGTTACTCATTGAGCGATGAAGATTTTCACGATCTCATCGACGAGGTACGGGCGGCCCGGGGCGACCATGCCGAAGGCGCGAGCGGGACCGTACTGACGTTGCAGGACGACCCACTCGAGCGGCAACTCTGGCAGCGGGATCTCGACACCGTACCGATCGTCGTAAACGGCGAGCACAGAGATGACATCCCTGGCGCGGCCCGTCAGCTGGAGATCTTCCTCGATCTCGTCGGTTACCGCGCAACCACGTCGGCGGCCTTCTTCCTCGACGAGTCCTATGCCGATCTCACCGACACCGAGCGTGAGTTGATCGAGCCGCTCAAGAAACTCGTAGCGCTGACCGCCAAGAGCGAGCCGCACAGCGTCGGACATCAGGTGAAGCAGTTTCTCACCGAACTGGGCGCCGACTACGGGACCCAGCATGCAGACAAGTCATTGCCGACGTGACAGCTTGAACGGGGTCCCCACCAAGGATCATTTCGTCAGCCGCCGGCGGACCGCGCCGTGTCGATCTGCTGCTTGATCTCCCGATAAGCCTGCACGCGCGCCATAACCGCGTCGGCCGCGGAGTCCTTCGACGTGGTCTGGGGAGCCGCCTCGATGCCGTACAGCATGGCGCTGAGCTTCGCGTGAAGTTCGGCGCGTTGTTCGGCGACCTTGGCGTCCTCGCGCTCGGTTCGCAGCGACTCGTCGATGTGCCGAGCCTCAACGGCACACCGACTGATCAGCCTCACCCGCTGCTCGGCGGCGTTCTCCAGTTCGGCGATGGTGGCCTTCGCCTCCGCAAGGATTCTGCGGTCGTCGGCGCTGGGTTTACTCAGCGCCGACAGCCGGTCAGCCATCTCACGCAGGGAGTGTGCCTTCGCGAAACTATCTGTGACCCAGGAGATATCCGCGCTGAAGTCGACTTCGCCCAACCAGCCGGCGCGCGCGGCCTCGGATGCGGCCACCTGTTTGACCGCAGCGAGCGCCTCCTCGACCAGAGAAGCGTTCGACTCACCGAGCGTGTCCACGCGGTGCTGTTTCTCACTGTGGGCCCGCTCTTCCCGTTCACGTTTCGCAGCCGCAGCGCGCGCTGCTTCCTCCGCTCGCGCACGCTTTGCGGCCTCGATACGGCTCTCTTCCGCCTTCTTGACGATGGCGTAGATGACCCACGCTACGACGGTGACACCCGCGATGATGCCGAGCGCGATCCATACCGGCTTCGGGACCATTGCGATCAATACCACGACGCCGATAACGAGGCCGGCGAACACGTCGGCGCCGTTCGAGGATCGCTTACTCATCGCAGGTACTCCTAATCACCATTGGCCGCACCGGGTGTGCTCAGGCCAGCCGGACAGAATGACAGCTGCCTCCGACAAGTTAGGCCGTTCAGCGAGTCGCGAGCGGCCCGCTGGTCCTGTGGTACGTCGAGTTCGACAGCGCCTATGCGGGGCCGTTCCTACCAGCAGACGACCACGAATCGGTCACCCACCTGACTCGCAGTTCGGAGTTCGGCTCAAGATCGTTCCGAACGCATCTGCGCCGCGTGCTTGTACCCGAGAACTACCAAGTGGGTGTCTGATGACCAGGAGTGACGTTCCAATCTCCGTCCGGCGCTGAGGGTTCCCCTAGATGCACGTCCGCAGATTTGCCGCCGGCCCTTACTGCCGCCCCGCGTAAGCTTCTTGGCTCGTTCCACTCACCGAGCAAGAGCGTTGATTCTGTCTACAGATCGAAAACGTGGTCCGGATCGTCGAGGGCAGCCCTAATCCCGCTCAGATCACCCATATCGGCCAAGGGTGAGGACTTCGCAATATCAACGATACCGCGCAGCACGGCGTTCACAGTGGCACCATCCTGAGCTTCGAGTGCAACGTCGAGACGACTGAACATCTCCGCGAAGTTTGAACGTCGCTCTGCGAAGACCTGCTCAAAGTAGGACAACAACACCGTTTCCGCAGCCTTGATCCGAGCGACCTCGGTTGTTTCATAGGCTGCGATCTGTGCCCGCTTGGTCTTTTCGACGTGATGGACTGTGATGCACTCATGAGCAGCGCTGACGATGTCGTTGAGGGCAGCGAAGCCTTGTATCGACGTAACCGCATCAGCGCCACGGTTGATGACTCTGGTGCTGTGAACTTTTGGCTGACTGTCCATTACTTGTCTCTTTCCGTCGTCATGGAGCGGTACTTGACGGCTACAACGGCGCTCTCATCTGTTAATTCGCCATCGTCATCGAGAATCGGCGCCGCCACAACGTCACGCACAGCCATCGTCAGGCTCATCGCTCGCTGGAACCGCGGCGCGTGTGCTCGGGCGTCAAACGGCTCGCTCTCCAACTCGTCGAGGGACGTCGTCGCTCGCGCTGTCAGATCAGTTAGCAGTGTGGTCAGTTCCTCGACGCGTGTATCCACCGCAGTGAGTTTCGCACTGAGCTCGTCCATCTTCGCCACTTCGACCTCGACTTGCGCACTTACCTCACGAGCCTTGGTAAGGGCTTTGTCCCCCTGAGTGTGCGCGACGAAACCTCCTGCCAGAAGGGCAGGACCGAACGTCACGAAGTTGAGCGCCGCGGCGCCTAACGCCATCCCTCCGCCACCCGCGGCCAAGCTACCTCCTCCGAGGAACGCGAGCGTTGCATTCGTTGCCGCTACGCCCGAGAGTCCTGAGATCGCGGCTCCCGTGCTTGCCACGCCGACCGCGCCAGCGACGGCGGAAACCCCGGCCCCCGTGCCTGCCCCAGCGGCGGCGGATCCCACCACTCCAGCGATCCAGGCAGCAGCGTTGATGTCGAGGCCCGCAAGGTTCTTCACCTCTGCCATACTCGCGTCCAAGCCATCGACTAGAAGTCTTTCGTTTTCGCGGACCTGCTTTGCATTCCGCCGCAGGAAGTCGGCCATCCGAATTACCACGTCGGTCAATGCCTGTTGCTGGTGTGTGCCGTAATCTGCAAGCCGATTATTGGTCTCAGCGACACGCGCCTCGGACTGTGCCCGACGTAGTTCGTAACGCTTGGCGGCGACATTGAGTTGGGACTGTGCGTTCTTGATGTCCAGGGCAGCTTTGCCCCCTAACGCCAGTCCCCCGCCGCCCGTAACCGCACCTGCGGCGATCAGCGCCAATGGAATCAGGGGCAGAACCATCGAGTCTCCTTTGCTGGGTGAGAACAGTCTGTCATTTGGACAATCCCTGTAGCTCGAGAATCGTGGGCCTAGTCGACCGAATGTGCACTTCCGGGAACTTCGCCAGCAGCGCACACACAAATGCCGACCGCTTCACGTTCAGCGCGTTGAGCAGCTCCTGCTGACTCAGCTCCCCTTTGGCACTCAACCTGTCCCACGCGACGGCGATCATCCACGCCGGCACAAGCTGCGGTCCGGATCCGAGCGCCATCGATCGCTCGGTCTCTACCCACACACCCCTACGGTCGACGGTGGTAACTCTGTTGAGGTTCTTGGTCGACAGGGTCAGGATCGCGGTGCCCGGACCGACTACCGCCGAAATCCGGTCGAAAAGCTCATCCTCGAATTCGGCTGCACTCACGGGGATCCGACCACAACGATGCCCGACGGCAACTGCTTCAGTGCGCCGACAGCCAGTGCGCGCTCCAGCGCTGCGTCGAGTCTCGCACCAATATCCTTCGTAATCCGGACGCCGCCGAACAACGCCAAAGCATCTCGCTTCAGATCGTCGACCGCGCTGCCTCCGACCTGCTCCGCCGCGACCACCATCGCGTTCCTGATCTCGGGGAGACTGACCTCATTGAGCGGTCGCCCCTCTCCTCGCTTCGAGGTTCTGACCGTCCGCCAGTTGGTTGGGTCGATACCCGTGGGCCAGTAAAACTCTCGATCGTCCCCGCGCGCATACTCCACCGGCACGACCCGTTGGATCGCTGTGCGCCGTCCCTCGCTCACCTTGCCCAGCCCGAACGCCCCTGCGACAAGCTTCGCCAAGCGGTCACGGTGAATCGGCGCTTCGACCTCGATGATCTCGCGGGCCACCATGAGCACTTGGCTCTTGGCCCATGGACTCGGAAGCGCATCGAGTACTGACTTGTCACCAGCGATGCGTGGCGACCACTCCTCGAAGGCCCGGATGTTGGGGTGCTGTTTGGGCTTCGGCGCCGTCACGGTGGGTGCCGACTTCAGCGACCCGATCGTCGCGGGCTCGTGCTTCGGTCCAGTAACGGGCGGAGGAATCACGAGGGCGGGAGTCTCGACCGGCTCGGACGGTTTCTCCACCGGCTCCGCCAACCGTTGCTTGGCTTCGCTGGCCGCTTGGCGAAGCCGTTCGAGTGTTGCCTCACGGTAGTTCAGCCACTCCGGCATCCACACGCGTTCGACGGACGGCCAGTGCATGAGATTCGACAGGACGTCGATGGGCAGTCCGTCACGATCGGCGACAGTCTTGCGGCGGTACCACTCGGCGCCGTCCAGCAAGACCGCGACGAGCGCGCGATCCGGCTCATCAGGATCGGCGATCACCAGGTCGACGCGGAACTCTGACAACCCGACGTCGGTGCGGACGACGAAGCCTTCGTTACGCAGGGCTTCGGCGATGTCGTCACGGTGCCGGTCGATCACCGGCTGGCGCTTGCCGCCGTCGATGATGGTGTCCACACCGCGCGCCGCGAGCTCCAGGTATGCCTTCAGGTGCTTGGTGCCGACCTGTGTGGTTTCTTCGGCCCGCAGGTCAGCGGGGTCGAAGCTGGCGTAGAGCACCACTTCCCGGCGCGCGCGTGTGACGGCCACGTTGAGCCGCCGCTCCCCACCTGGTCGTGACAGCGGACCGAAGTTCAACGGCAGAACGCCGTTTTCCTTCTTGCTGAACGCCACCGAGAACAGGATGGTGTCGCGTTCGTCGCCCTGCACGTTCTCCAGGTTCTTGACGAACAGACCGTCGGGTTCGTCGAGTGCTGCCAACAGTCGCTCGTCGCGGGTATCACGCAGCATGTTCTCGATCAGGTCACGCTGCTGCGCGTTGAAGGTGATCACACCGAGCGACGGCGCCCTGTCGGGTGATTCCGCGAAGCGGCGGCGGATGTCCTCGACGATGCGCTCGGCTTCGACACGGTTGGTGCGCAGGGTCTTTCCTTTACCTGACCGCTCGAAGTGCCCGTCGACCCGCACCAGCGAGATGCCGTGCCCAGCGGTGCCGGCGTGGGGCGCCGGGAACGACGCCAGCTGGCCGCCGTAGTAATGCACGTTGCTGAACGCGATCAGGGCTTCGTCCTGGCTGCGATAGTGCCACGACAGCCACTGCTGCGGAACCTGAGCATGCACACACTCAGTGAGAATCGACTCTTCGTCGGCGACCACATCGGGGTTGTAGTCCTCATCGTCGTCATCGACCGTGGCGCTCGCCTCGGCAAAGCTCGTCGGCGGCATCTGCTTGCTGTCACCCACGACGACAACCGATTTCGCGCGTCCCATGGCGCCGATCGCGTCGGCAACCCGGATCTGCGAGGCCTCGTCGAACACGACGATGTCGAAGATGTCCGGGCGCGCGGGGAAGAACCGCGCGACCGAGTCCGGGCTCATCAGCGTGCACGGCAGGATCTGGGTGATCAGCTCACCGAAGTTGTCCATCAGTGCCCGCACGCTCATGCCGCCACGCTTGCGGTCGAGTTGGCGGCGCAAGCCTCCCACCTGCCCGGTGTCCGCGGCGGCGTCGAACTTGCGGCTGCCCAACAACTCTGCGGGGATGGCACGGCGGAGCTCCTCGCGGATCGCGCTCGCGCTGGAGGTGAACCGCTGGATCGTCTTGTTATGAGCGGTGACGTCGAAGTCACCGAGGGCGCTGGCCTCCAGACGCTCGGTAACCGAGGCCCGTGCGGCACCGTGGTCGAACGCCAACGGGGCATCCTCGGGTACCACCATGCCCTTGAGGATGTCGACGCGGACATGGTCCATACCGGCCTTGCGCAGCGGCTCAACATGGGTGACCAGGTCGACCCAGCGTTCCGCCGAGGCGGGTGTCTGAAGTTTCCTGTCGCCCCGTGTCGCCCACCACTGCTCAAGGAACGAACCCTCCCCGGCCCACATCCGCTGCTGAGCCTCGGAGGTACCCGTCGCCGCGGTCAGTCGCTGCCACGCGGATGCCAACCGCTGCAACGGCTGCGCCAACGCACCCTGGCCGGTGTCTCGGTAGAACGCGCGCATCGCGCTGATCCGTGGCTCGTCCGGATGTTCCGAGAGGACCTTTCCGACGCGCCGCACTGCGGCCAGCGCGTCGGCGAGCCGGGTGGCGTCGTCGTTGACGAGCGGGTTCCAGGACGGGTCGATCAGTTGCGTGGGCAGTTTGGCGACGCGGCCCCGAAGGTCTGACACGTCGCGGTACGTCGTCTCGATGTCGGCGGTCAGCGTGGACAGTGTCTTGAGTTTCACCGTTGACGGGTCGACCGCCAGCACATCGGCCAACTGCTCCCGCACGGCGCGCCGACGCTTCTTGCGGCCGAAGAAGCCCGACTCGTCCGCTTCGACCGCCGACTTGTGGATCGACGGGATGTCGAGGTCCATCGCCGCCGGCGTGGCGGTCGCCAACCAGTCCGGTTGTGTGGCAGCGATCTTGGCCGACAGCTGGTCGATCCCGTTGAGCTGGTTCTGACCCTTGGCCTCATGCAGGCTGTCGACGGCGTCGAGCGGGAACCGGGGTTCAGCTGCCAGGCGAGCCCAGGCGTCCACCGCGTTCGGGCTGTGCGCTTTGGCGAGCTGGTCGAGTGCCAGACCACCGTTCAGCACGTCTTCCAGAGCGGCGTCGAACTCCACGGCCGCGGTGTAGACCTCCGCCGCGTCGAGACCTGTGGCGGGTACGGAGTCGATGAATCCCCACGCGTGCTCGCGGCGAGGACGAGCCAGGTCGACCTTCTCCGGCAGCCCACGCATCACTTCGTCGACCGCGTCCAAGATCGATGGGTCCGCGCTGGCCACCAGGAATTTCGGCACCTCGAACGGCTCGACGTCCGGATCGGCGGCGAGCTCACGCGAGCGCGCGGTGTACAGCGAATGACCGACAGCGTTCGTCTCGTGCAGACGCTCGGCATACCGCGCGAGCGAGCGGCGGCTGGATTCCGCGGATTGCAGTTTGGTGCGCAGCAGGTCGGCATCGTGGGTGACCCGCAGCTCCAACGCTTCCTTGATCTGGGCCCGCACCGCGGCCGGCCGTGCCGACTTGTCGTGCAGATCGAGCGACAGTTCGCCCAGGCCAACACTTTCCAGGCGCTTTTTCACCACGTCGAGGGCGGCGCGTTTCTCCGCGACGAACAGCACCCGCCGCCCGGCGGCCATGGCGTGCGCCAGGAGATTGGTGATCGTCTGCGACTTGCCGGTGCCGGGAGGCCCCTCGAGGACGAACGTGCGTCCACCCACGGCTTCCGCCACGGCCCGCAGCTGCGAGGAGTCCGCGGGAACCGGGACCGACGCACCGAGCTCGTCGAGGTCGACATCTTCCGGCGGCGCCACCGGGTCGACGAACTGGCTGGTCGGCGTCTCGATCAGGTGCTTCACCAAAGGGTTGCGCGACAGCGCTTCCCAGGATTCGTCGAGGTCTTTCCACAGCGGGAACTTGGCGAACTGCAGGATCGACAGGTGCACCGTGTCTTCGACGCGGAAGGCCAGACCGGCATCGGCGATGGCGCGACGCACGGAGTTGAAGGTGCCGGCCAGGTCGATGCCCGACGCGTCCTCATCGGGGTTGGCCAGGCCGGGAATCTCCAGTCCCAGTGCGGTGCGGAGCTTTTCGACCAGGCAGTAGTTGGGCGTCGACGCGCCGGCGTCATCGATGGTCAGCACGTAGCTCTGGCCACGGTTGGAGGTGCTCAGCGACACCGGCACCAGGATGAGCGGGGAGCGCAGTTCCCGGTCGTTGAGGTGCCAGCTGAGCATCCCGAACGCGAGGTAGAGGTTGTTGGCCCCGGTCTCTTCGCGGATCGTCCGTGCCTTGTAGGCGAGGTTGCGCAGGCCGCGTTGGTAAGACGCGTCGGTGATGTCGATGTAGGCGCTGTGCTTGTCGGCGAGCAGCAGCTCGCGTTCCTGCTCCGGGAGGTCGCGGCCGAAGCGGATGCCGCGGGCCTGGTCCACGCTTTTCACCGCATCCGACGCCATCAGCGTGATCTTGTCGCCGGCGTTGATGGCGTCCTCGAACCGCGCGAGGGCGGGCCCGGGAATTTCGATCCGGAAGCCGGCCCGGTCGGTGAAGTTGATCAGCCGGTTGCGCAGGCTGAGGTCGAGCAGGGCGTTCTTCCACTGGGTGACCCGGGCCGGAACAGCTCCCTGTGGGGCGGCTGCCTTGGTCTCGGTCGCGACGTAGGGCATGATCACCGGGCCGTTGGCCGGTTTGTACTCGGTGACAACAACATTGCCCTGGTCGTCGACTGCGCGGCTTGGCAGCGGGTAGATCCGCGCCTGCCGGGCCTGACGGATGTCGGTGATGCCGATGACGTCGCCGAGCCCGTCGGACAGGTACTTGATCCGGGGGACCGCGCGGGCGTCGTCGAAGGTCGCGCCGTCGGCCGATTGGGTGACCATCGTGGTCTCGATCAGGCCGATGGCGCCGAGGTCGACCTGGTTGGCCACCTCGACCGCTTCGGTCGTCGACACAGTGCTCAGGGCAGAGTCGGTGCGCCAGTAACCGAGGAAGGCGTGCCCGCGCAGCACCCAGATGGTGGTGTTGATGCCGGCCTGCTCCAGCACGGCGGCCATGGTCAAGGTGGTGTCCAAGCAGGTGCCGAGCCGGCCTTCGAGGACTTCGGCTGGCGTGCGCACCTTTTGGCCGTCGTCGCCCCAGCTGGCCGGCGGCTCGGCGTAGCGGATGTCGCAGGCGCGCATCGCCTCGAACACCGCGCGGGCGATGGCGTCAACCCGATCGGGATCTTCGCTCTGGTAGCCATCGATCGCCGAGTTCCCGGTGGTCTCGAGCAGACGATCGGACACCTTGGGCATGAGCGCCGCCACTGCTGTGCTGTTCGGCTGCACGTATGCGGCGAGCATCTCCAGCGCGAGCTGTGTCGGCGACGCTTTCCACTGGTTGGCGGCCAGGACGTTGACCGGGTGCGCGGCCTCGGCCAGTGCGGCGCCGGCGGGGTCGCGGACGACGACGCGAATGTCGGCGGGGCGCTGCTCGTCGACGGTGAGCATGGAGGCCGGGTCGAGTTTGAGGTCGACGTCGCGCAGTGTGGTCGGACGGCCGGGCGACAGGTCGGCGTGGACTTCACGCGGACCGCCGTGGGAGCCTTCGGCACTGACGACGTCGATCTCGATGGTGGCGCCGAGCAAATCTCCGAAGGTGTTGTCGATGGTGATGTGGTCGATCACCGGGATGCGGCAGTGTGCCATCGCGTAGCTGAGATCCGGGATCGCGGCGATGTCGATGCGTGGTGCGCCCGGTTGCGGCGAGCGCGGTGGCGGGGGCACGCGCGGTGCGGTTTTGGTGGCCGTGGTCGTGGTTACCGGCGTCTCGGCGTTGGTCGGCGTGCCGGTGCCGAGTGGTGAGACCGCGGCCTTGAGCTGGGCCAAGGCCGCAGCCGGTTCGGGTGCGTCGATCGCGCGTAGCAGCAGCTCGGCGGAGTCGATGGCCCGATAGGCCTCGGGTGCCGTGAATTCGCCGGTGTGCGCCCACTTGTTGCGGACTTCGCGCAGTTCCTTGGCATAGATCTCGGCCTGCCGCGGCATGCTGCGGTTGAACGGCCAACCGACGTCGCCGAGACGTTCGGTCATGGCGCGCAGCATCATGGCCAGGTCGGTGCTGCGGTACTCGCCACCGCCGCGGCCGTTGGCGGCGTCTTTGCGACGGAGCAGCTCCGGCCACTCCGTTCCCGGCGGTACCGCCTTGGCGAGAACGTGATTGACAAACGGGGACAAACCCCGAGCCAGCACGGTCAGCGCCTGACCAACCAGAGCATGGTGATCGCCAGTGTCCATCACTAGAGCTCCCCCTCGTGTGACCTCGTACGGACGGCCGCTACCCGCCTGACGCAGCGCGAGCCGGTGGGAAGGAAGTCCGACTTAATTGACAGCAATGAAAACATGCTTAGGCAGTCTTTGCTAGTTTTTACTCGAAACGGATTGTGTTGCGACATCGGCCACCCGGGGATTCCGGAGAGCGCTGCGCTACGCACCCGTGGTGGGGCCGCCGCCGAGGACGGCTCGGACGGTCGGCAACACGTCGGGGCACATATGCATCGCCGGCGAGGCGACAACCACCGCCGTCTCGTACTGTGCGTAACCGCCGCCGGCGGCGTAGTCCAACGGCGCCGGCATGCCCGCACCATTGCGCAGCATGCGGCACGACATCTTGCCCTTATCGATCACGTCTGTGATCGACGAGTAATACACGCCTTCATTGTCGAACATCGACACGAAGTCGTACTGGTCGGCGCGCGCCGGGGCGGCGAGTGCTGTGGCGGTCACAGCGGCCGCGGCGACACAGAGTGCCACAGTTGATGCCCGCCATCGTGCGGGATAGGTGATGATCACCAGACGCTCCTTCCGTCATTCCGTAACCCGCGCATGCGAGCCACACAGAATGACAGAGGGCACCGACAACTCATCTCACGGAGTCTCTAGCGCAAACACTCAGCCGTCCGGCTGCGAATTCTGTCACGAGAAATCCGGGTGGACCTGTCGTGACCACAAGGCCGGTCCAGAGCGCATTGCCGGCGATCACACGTTTGGCCGACTGCGTACGTTGCCCCGGCCCCTTCCTCACCCGGCACGACGATGCCAACACAACCTCCAGAACCTAGAGAAGTGTTGCGACAACGCCTAGAAAACACCCCTGAACTACCTGCTCAGTTTTGACCAGAACTGGGCTGACGATCTTCTGCAGACGCCGCCGCCTGCCCAGCGGTCCCCACTCAAGTACATACGCCTCCGCCCCAGCCGGAGTAGCCACCAGCTCGATGTTCAGCGCGTCCTCCCAGATAGCGCGTCTTGAAGCAACTGGTAATCCGCTTCTGCCGCGTCCGTATCCCATCTCGCGCAACGTCCCGACGCTGGCCACGCCTCGGTGTGCCGAAAGTGACCACGAGCCGACGATGGCCTTCCTTCTCTGAAAGCGCCGACGTGAGATTCTGGAATGACACCGCAGCAGGCTCAGGGGGCCTCGCAGTAGAACCCGTTTGAGCGCGGGATGCCCGTCTATGAGTTCGGCAACTCCCCATCGTTGGTGGTCGACGATACTCGTAGCGCTACGCAGCTAAACTCTGCGACGTCTCCAGCAGCTTGCGGTCGACAACGTTGCACCGCAAGGATTATCAACTTCAGGGCAGACTGGGCAGGTTCACGCTACCTAGCCGACTTTTGGGACGTGACGAGGCCAGGAATTCTTTCGAAGGTTTGGGGCGACTGCCAGTCAAGATCCTTGCCAGATGATCCTGGGCTCTCGTCACGTACACACGCCACATCCATCCAGCCATCCAGGATGACGCGTGTACCCAAGCAATCCTCGTCGCACGGCGAGAGATACTAATCCGCCTCTTGAATGAGAGATGACTCGAAGTCACTTTCACATCGCCACACAGCCCGTACGCCGTGGCGATGGAATAGGTTAGTGATCCCATACGAAGGACGAGATGGCACCACTACAGTCATACGCTTCGGCTTCACGACCTCCGCATAGTCAAGGATCTGCCCAAGAGCGAGGCGCATAGTATCTCGGTCATTTGAAGACTTCACCTCTATCAGCTCACATGTCGTCTCATCGTAAAGATCTGTATACAACCGCTGGCCATCGACGGAAATCTCGTGACGACAGGTCGTGTGACCTTTTGAGTTAAGATAATTTGCGTAATCTCGCTGCAGCTCAGCCTCTTTCCTAGTACGATCCTCGACGCTAAGTTTCTTGTAATCAATCGAAAAACGCTCACTGAGATTCGCTTCGACAGGAATTCGACGGATGGTAGCTGGGGCGGAGACGGGCTCCGCAGCGCCGTCAAGGCCTAGGCTTCCCAAAAGGTCGTGCATGTGTGTTGAGTCACCGATGATTTCGATGATCGCCTGGACGGTGCGTGAAACAAAGTCGGCGTTGGCCACAACATGCTCGAACGCATCCAAGCTCAGTCCACCCCGCAGATTGAGCTCGCGCACTTGCTTGTAGGTGAGATTCGTGGCCGGCAGCGTCAGCTCCCACCACATCGGAGACTCCTTGAGCGCGAACCATGGGTTGCGAGGGTCGGGCCTACTCGTTGATACCTGGAACGGTCGAAGAACCGCTGCGAGTTCGCGGCTGACTTCGCGGAACTCATACGTCCGCTGACCTGTTCGTCTAGCCCGCGCGATCGCCCACAAGAGCGTGACGTACTTGTAGGGAACTCTTCGGCCTTCGTGGATATCAACCCGAAATTCTTGGAGCGCGGCCAGCAGCTCCGATGGTTCATGCACGTCGGTGACTCCTAGAGGTGTGATCGCACCTTTTGCAGGTGAGCCAGAATTTGCTTCGTCTTTCGCCGACGGCCAAAGGTCTGAAGAACTGCAGTGAAGAGCTCTTCATCACTGACGTCGGACCGCTGTGCCCGGATGAATCGCGCCGCATTCGCGATTTCTATAGGGCTGATGTGCTGGAAGGGACGATCCACGGTACTGTCATTCGGCCGGAACTCGGCCCATGAACCAGGATCAATCTCGGTCGGCCACACGAACTTGTCGACGTCAACAAAGAGGCCTGCCTGACGGACCTGGTAAGCGAGCTTCTTCTCGCGTGAAGCCCGAACGCGTTTCAATCCGAAGGACTGTGCGGTCATCTGCACGAGCCGGTCCAGGTGTATCGGTCCCTCGTAGGTAGCGATCTCGACAGCAACGGAACGAACCATCTCCTTTGCGGCCTTCTTGGGAAGCTCATCGAGAATCTCGACGCCACCAACCTGCACGACCGTCCACGGCTCGAATCCAAGACGCTTGTCACCAATCACAGTGGGCTCTCGGACGAAGACCTCCGGGTCCGGGGTGATCAGCTCCGCCGTACCCTCGCTCTCCTCGGACACGGCCGCATCGACATCGTTTCGCTCCTCCTCGATCGACTCCATGGGGATTGCCACCGCGCTGGCCGCGGCCGACTCCTCAGTCACCCCTTCCGCCGAAGCGAAAGCGACAAGCGCCTCATGCCGTATGCGCCGCGCCTCGTCCAATCCGTCGTGATCGGCGAAGTGCTCAAGCAGCCGAACACCGAAGTCACTTGCGCGAAACGCCTCCTCGACGGTGAACTCATGCATGTGCGCCATTTGGTTGCGCACGATTCGAAGCTCGTTGCCCAGCGTGCTGACAGTGCGCTGCCTATCGTCGAATGGAAATCCGAAGTCTCCCAATCTCTCAGTAATCATTCGGAGTTGCGCCTGAAGATCGTGAGTCCCGTACTTGCGCCCGCGGACGAAACCCTTCTTGCTATCAAGGATTTCCAGGACAACAGTCCAGGGCTGGTCGCCAAGGTCCTTCGCCAGCCGGATAGCGATGATCGGGTCCAACCGCTTGGCCAAATGGTCGAGACCCTCTTTCACAGAGAGATTGGGCTTGAAGGCCATCCGGTGTCTCCTTACTTTCTTGAGCCCCATGAGTTTCCCGGGCCATCATCGCAAATGTCGTTTTACACTCGGCTACCAGGGCTCCCGCAAAGTCCATCAATACTGGGCCGTGTTACTCAGGCGAAAGTTCACGACGAGAACCTTCGCATTGCCGGTGAAGCGCATAATCAGTCAGGTCTGCGACCTGTCGAGTCAGCTCGGTTTCCGTTTAACGAGTCGATGCCCGCGCAGCTCGACGCCACAGCGTTCTAGCTCTGTCGCCCACCCTTTTTCGAGGCCGATCAGAGTCGGATTCTGATAGAGGCCCGCTCGCACTTCAGCGGTCGTTAGACGTCGACACTTGGGCACGTCCGGATCGTCCGGGTCGAGAAACTCCTCCTTCCGATGAAGGAGGGGGCGGTTCTCCCGACTGCCGAAGCTTTGGAAGGCCGACTCAAGCGTCAACATATCTACCCCGTAGGTCCAATCGAGAGTTGGATGTGGACTGGTGTCGAAGTCCGGATACGACGACCAGGACACACGACGACCTCGATGATCGAGCTTCAGGATGTTCCAGTCGTTAGGTCGCCCCGCAGCAACGAAGCCGCAATGCTCGTAAAGGCGCAGCACGACAGGCATCTTCGATACCGCACGGCGGTGAACGTATAGTGCCGTCGCGGTCAACTTGCCAGGAGAGTTTTGCATCGCACCACGGATATATGTGTCGTCTCGAATCTTGGCCAAGAGTCGGTCTGCCCGTGCGCACGCCTCGCGGTAAGACTTGAAGCAGTGCTTGATGTCGGCCTGAATTCCAGGTGGAAGATCACTGAATGACGCACGGCCGTTGAAGATAGAAGTTCCTAGGTACAGCAGGGTATCGAGAGTGGACCGTCGACGTCCTTCTTCGACCCGATCAGGTGACGCACCCTTCTGGATCACTTCCAACAGCAAACGCCGAGAGAACTTTCCCAGTTGCGGAAGAAGTTGTTCGGGAATCTCTTCGAACAATGGCGGCCGCCCCCGCTTCTCAGCGAAAGCGACTAGTTCGGCAACCGCCGACGCGTAGTCCTCACTGGCGGCCCACTCAAAATCCGAAATCGCATCACGAGCTAGGTAGGCAAATCGGTCCTCGTCGTGCCGAAACGCATAAACAACTCCGGGTGCCGGCGATACGCATCGACGGCCTGTCGACTCTTCGACCAGTTCGCGTATCTCGCTGGGTTTGAAAAAGTGCTGAAAGGTGTTGCGGCTTGTGACGATCCCATCTCCCAGCTCGGCCCCCCGGACTGAGCTCTGCTCCCAAGTTAGTCGACAGGACACCACAAGCACTTTTGACGCAAGATCCCAAGCCTTGCGCAATGTCGCGCGGCGCTCTTGAGCGTTCTCGATGACGTTCAGTACATAGGTCATCAGGACTACATCACGCTCAACCAAGGGCGCGTCTGGGGCGAAGTGCGGATCCCACCCATGGGCCTTCACGCCCATCTTGCTGAGGCGTGCTACGTCCTGCCCCCGGCCGCAGCCGTAGTCGAGTAGGGACAGCTTGGTGCTGATGATCTCATCGCGAAGGCACTGTCGCACAGGCATCGAGAGATCGCCCCTGCCGATAGCGGTGCGCTCACGTGCACTACGCCACACATCAGTGGTCATCGGCGCACCCCGACATGGCACCGATTCGGTTCGATGGTGAAGCTGCGCGACAACCCATCCGTCAACACCTACTCCTCAAATGCCCGTACACCACCGAGCTTCTTCTGCAAGAGATCGTCGTGATAGTCAGCGAGTCGTGCGATGGCAGCAAGTGCTGTCATCAACTCGTTCTCTTGCAGATGATCGCCCAAAAGGTCATACTCCACCGATATCGTCGACGAATCGCGGTAGAAAACCCATCGACCGAAGTGCGAACTCATGTTCAGCGCGTTGACTTCCCGAAGGATCTCTTTCGTCTTCCCCCCGACACCAGTCAGCACGTTCGAGCTGATCTCGATTAGTGTTTGCGTTCCCCAATCGACAAACTCGATGGCCACGCCGGCGCTCGAAAAACGCAAGAAGACGCCGCCAGTCGCCGTCTCGACCCATCGGAGAGAGTTCGCTTCGAGGATGGCTGTCACCTGGCGGTACACCTGTTGACGATTCACGGAACTAGGATCCCATCTCGTTCGCGATGCGCTTCATGACTTCGGTGTGTCGCGCGACCACCCGTGAATAGCGGTTGGGCAAGAACTCCAACATCCACCGCATCATCGTCTGCCATGCCTCGTCGGCCCTATCACGGTCAAAATCCATCATCTCGCTCAACATCTGCCTGACCTCGCCGAACCGCCTCGGCGTCGCTAAGAATTCGTCTAGCTGTTGGAAAAGCGAGTAACTCCCAAGCCTATGTCCCACCAATCTCTCGAACTGCTGTCTGTCGAGTCCGGGCGGCACATCGAGCACTTCGAGGTCGGCTGCAGCTGCCATGGCGGAGCGTTCCGTGAGGCATTGCAAGCCTTGGCTGTATGCCAAGAACAGGTCAGACGGAATGCGAAGTCGTGGGATCCAATCTCCTTGTGGTGCAGTAGAGGCAATATCCAGCGTTCCCTCCACCACAACAGCCTTCGGCAGCAAGCTGGCAATCTCGTCTACTTGCGAGGCAAGAGCCTCGGTTGCCTCCACACCCTCGGCACGCAAATAGTGCTCGATGTCTGCAGCGTTCTCGGACTCAGATTCCACAAGGAGTTCGAGATTCGGAGCTGCTGACCAGCCCAACGCCGTAGCGGTGAGATTTGCGGAGCCAACCAGCGTTCGGCTCTCATTCCGATAGAACTTGGCGTGCAACCGATCATGAAGAAGGACGATTCCGCCACGGGCACGCACACTGGCGAGCACCCCGGTGTCTGACACACCAGCTGCGACTTCTTCAGGGCGCCAGCGGGTGAAGAGCACGACCTCTACGTCCGCAGGGACCGCCTCCAAAACACGATCGATCACGCCCCTCTTGGCGAAAGGAGCGCACATGACGAACTCTCGTCGCGCCGTCGCTGCGAGGTCGATCAGCATCGCGCCGAGCTCAGACACCATCGGTTTCTCTAAGCATTTCTATGACGCGTCTGCCCCAAAGTAAACGAGCATCCTCAGTCGCCCTCTTGCTAGATCCTCCCGGAAGACTGTCTTCGTAGAGCGCCCACGCGCTCAGCAGAATCTCGCATAGGACCTTGTAGTCCGCCCCTACCTCTTTAGATTCAAATGGCATGGGCAACGCAGTGAAGAGTTCATGCGTCGAGTTGAGTGTCAAAGTAATGGTGTTGCCTGCCGACCGAACCGTGAAGAATGCGTCAGAGTCCAGCGGTCGACGGTTCACTGCGATCACGACGCCGCTTGACAATGTCGTTGCGCGAAGATCTGCGGGTCCAGACGCAGATAGCAGGGCCTCCGACCTCGCGTCCGGCACATCGGTGATCGTAGACGCTGGGCCGCGCGACTTCGTGCTTGCGACAGTCCATTTGTGACCAGGCTGCCAGAGAAACAACTGCGGGTCCTGCCACAGAACGGCATCACATTCCCGAACCTCGCCGTTCAGTGCAGCAGCAATCTCGGGTACTGATAGCGGTTCGTTGGCATCACGGAGCACCCTGGCAATTTCTTCGCGCGTTACCATCTCCACTCCGCTATCGACGGCTGGTCAGGAATGCCTCGGCCATGCGACCCCAGTCGTATCGAATATTCTGTGTCAGCCTCCGGTGCTCAGCTGTCTGTTCGTCTTCGTAACGCGCCCAGGCAAAAAGCATCATCTCGAGGCCGGCCTGCGCCGCTTGCAGCTTCTCCCTCAGCTTATCTGGGTCCTCCGGAAGGTCCTTCGGATCGCGCGCCCCAAGAAGCAAGTCATACGCAGGATGGTCAGTGTTGAGCGTGACCAGCAGAACACCGCCCCTCGGTTGCACCGAGAAGAACGCTCCTCCCTCGAGTGACGCGACATCGATGCGATACTTGAGGCCCTTGTCGATGGTCTCTGCGGCTAGCGCTTGGGCTGATTCTTTCGAGTGGCCGAGATGCTCTAGTTGGTCGGCGACTTCAGCCTTCCGTTCCTCAACCGGTTTGGCCTCGTCTTCATCGCTCCGGCCCCGGTGTCCTTCCTTCTGGCGCTTCCGAACGGCATCGGTGGCCTGTTCCTCAATGCTTTCCTCGGCGTGACGCTTGCGCTTGCGCTTCCCCTCCGCCTGCGTCTGAATCATGCCGCGCATCAACTTGATGTTGGTTTGAACACGATGAACGATCTCAAGCAAAGGCTCTAGAGGGTCCTCTTCATCTCGCAGGGCTTGTCGAGCCGCCGACAGCGACCCGCCGTGCTCCTTCACAATTGCGCTGACATCGATCTTTGCCGCCTCAGCAAAATTGCGGGCGGACTGCTTGTTATTCGACACACCGAAGAGCTCGTCCAACCCGGGATCGAAGGAAACCTCTACGCCCCACCACCGTTCGCGGGGCTCGTATGTCGTCGCCCACGCAGGATCCAATTCGAGTTCCCTACCGGCTCGGACGACAGAAACACCAAGGTTCCTTGCTGCATGCTGTCCGTGCGGCAGGCTGCCTGTCGACTGCCCACCGCCGCTTTCACGCGCTTCGTCCGATGCGATGGAGAACTTGATCTTGACAACGTGGTCTTCTCCGCGGAACCGAACCGTGATGGGGATTTCGTTCTCTCCCTCATTCGGAAACGGCCTGAACATGGGCTTGGTGTCAAAGGGCGGCGGGCAACTCGTGTTCGCCATCAGGTACAGAGGGTCATTGGGCTTCGCAGACCGCTCCTGCAATATGCGTGACGGCTCGTCATACAGAAAAGTCTTCAAGACGATGGATACTCGACCGTCGCTGATCCAGTACCGATACATGCGACCGATCAGCTCCTCGGAGTTGTCGATCAGCGCCTTCGACGTCCTCCACAGAATACGGTCGACGTTACTCCAGACGACGAGCGTCCCTGAGGGTCCGAATGCTCCTTCACCCGCTGCAATTCGCCATACCTTTGGCAGTTCTTTCCGAGTCGGAGCCGGCAGCGATTTCATTCTGCCGGCGTTGATCTCAGGTAGATCGATATAGCTATGGAGCGCGTTTTCTATCCCGTCGGTCCAACTCCACACATCGACTCGCTGGCACTGCGAGATCGACGCGCTAGGCAAGCCCATACCGAAGCGTCCCATGCCGTCTTGCTGCTCGGGGTTTAGGCGAGTTCCGTTGCCGAACTGAAGGGCGATCTGCAGTGTATCGACGTCCATGCCCGAACCGTTGTCTAGCACCGCAACCTCGTGTAAGCGCTTTCTCGTGCGGTGCTCCACCTGCACTTCGCGGTCGGCGCAGAGCAGCTGGACTGTCTTCGCTCCCGCCTGGATAGAGTTATCCATCAACTCGGCGATGGCGTACGCGGCGTTCTTATATCCGTTGTCCCGCATCGCCTTGACGGCCAGCGCGGTTGGCACGATATCGAAATCTTTGTCCTTGGTCACCAGACATCCTCCCAGTTGTCAAAAGCCTCAGCCATATCGCAAAAACCTGGCAGTCGCGTGTCGACGACGGTTGCGACTTCAGCCCGTTTGTTGCCGCCAGCCCGCACCCCGCGAGTAGCACGCCCTACCATCTGACTGAAGAGGACAAGACTCTTTGTGGGACGCGCAATTACTGCAGCGCTTGTCTGTGGCGCGTCGAAGCCAGTCGTCAGAACGCCGTAGTTCACGATCACGCGAGGCTCTTCGCTCTCCTGGCGGTAGGCCCTGATGATGCGCGAACGTTCGCCCGACGGAGTCTCGCCAGTCACGGCGTATGCCCACAGTCCGCGAGCCCGTAGTACCGTTGCAAGTACAACGGCATGGTCCTTGGTCGCCGCGAATACGATCAGCCGGTTGTGGCGTTCGCACATCGCCTCCACCCGGCTCAGAATGAGCATGTTGCGCTTCTGGTCGACCGCCAACGAATTGATGATGTGCTGCGGAATATCCAGCGACTCGCGCAACTCTTCAAGCTCCGACTCTGAGAGCCGGGAACCTGACGTGTACTCGAGTCGAACAAAATCGGTATCTGCGAGATAGCCCTCATCGATGAGATACCTGACGGGGTTGTTGTATCCCTCGACCTCAAGGGTGACCTTCTGCCGGAAGAAGAACTCGGCTAGACGCTCGTCTTCATCGACGTCGTTCCATGACCGCCCAGGGGTGGCCGTCAGCCCTAGCAGCGGCGATGGGCGCCCGGCCTCGGTCAAAACCTCGAGAATCTGCCTGTAGGTGGGGGCGACTGCCTGGTGTGCCTCGTCCATCACGACGAGTCCCACACGGCCCGCGATTGCGCCGATCTCTTTGAGCGACGTGCGCACGGAGGAGAAAGCCTTGGAGAGTCCGGCGACGATGAGTCCGTCTTGGATCACCGGCGTTCGGAGGGTATGCGGCCCCCACCACCGCTGCACTTCGACGGGTCTGTTTCCGCGCACCGACCAGGCCTTCGAGAACTCTTCGACGGCCTGCTCACACAGTTCCTCAGAGTGCGCCAGCCAGACGATCAGCTTTGGTTCCTCATGGTTCAGTAGATCCGAAATCACCGACATCGCGGTGCGCGTTTTTCCGGAACCCGTCGGCATGTGCAGGATGACTCGATGGGGCTCCTCGTCCAATCGAGTGCGAACACGGCGTCCGGCTAACCGCTGGTGCGGAAACAAAGGGTACGCGGGTTGAGCTGATGCTAACGAGGGTGGTAACTCCAGAGTCTCTGCTTCGTCGCCCACATCGAAAAAATCGAGAAGGTCTGCAGCTCGTCGGGAATTTCTACGCACGTTCATCGAACTCAGTGCGTCGTACGGGTCTCCATCGAGATTCAGCCGACGGGCCAACATCTCCGCAGACGACGGCGGTAACAGCATCATTAGTTCAGGGCGCAGGGCGCTGTCCAACAACATATCGGCCGGCGCGCGTAGCCCAGTGGCGATTTGACGCAGTCGCTCTGGCCGGGCAAGCGCTGAGTCTAGGCCCGCGAGAATCCGGACGACGTCACGCCCAACCAATTGCTGCAACAGCTGATCGGACGCACGGTCGATGAGCTCTTCGAACGTGATCACAGCTCACCCATTGGATCCCGCTCCAGCACACTCGCCCCCTCCGGCAGCGCGCCGAGCTAACGGCTGCCGCCAACTAATTTGCACTAGGGCATATTAGAGCGCACAGACGGTGCATTGCAGCGAATCGTCGTCATCGTCGAGCGCGTCGCCGAGGACCTCCCACACAGGTCGATTTTTCTTGCGCTTCTTCGCCTGCTCTTGCGCCTCAGCGTGGCGTGCCAAAATTTCCTCACGACGTGCAATGAGCTCTGGAAGAGATTCCCCACCAGACCACGTGTACTGGCGGCCTTTCATCGCGTACTCGCCGAACGATGCATCGCCATCAGCTCCGGCGTCTTGACGGACCTTCGCCTCGATAGCGATAGCACGCTGAAGGAGTTCGGGATGTTTTTCAGCCAGCCCGACCCATTCAGCCTTGCGCTGGTAGAAGCAAAAATAGCAGCCTGACCGCGTCCGCCATTCGTAGTACTTGGGCAAGCCGATGCCGGCCTCGTCCAGAATCCGGAGTACGCCGTCGTGATCGATCCCATCCTCGACGAACGGCAGCACAGTACGGATGTTGGGTTTAGTACTCACATACCCTTTGCGACCTGCCTCATCAGCGCGGATCGCAACGTAAGACACCGCATGGTCATCGCCGATCCACTCTTCAAGGGGCTCGATCTTCATCTTTTTCGTGCACCAGCGCATCTGGGGTGAAGGCAGCGTCCCGCGGTAGACCTCGAACCAGTGATCAAAGCCTTTACGCGCATTGAGGCGTGCGATCGGCTTGCCGAGCGCGGTCTCCAACCTGTCGAGGTACTCGTAGGTTTCCGGCAGCTCCGCTCCGGTGTCGCAGAAGAAATATTCCATCTCCGGCACGCGGTCACGCATATAAACCGCAAGCGCGCTGGAGTCCTTTCCCCCGCTTATGCCGCAGATATGACGGATCGCCTCAGCCATAACGTTGCTCCTCTCTGCCCGGCAATTGTGCGACTGCGGTGCTGTCTTCAGTCGGTACATGTTCTGCGGCCAACCTTGCCATGAGCATCCGACAAGCCGTTGCGCGCGAAATGCCACTCGCCACTAACGTATCGAGCAACTGCTCAAAGTGCGGCTCGATCGCTGCTTTCTCGTGTTCTGACAGGGACAGAAGCTCGATCGACTCACTGCCATCTGGACGTGTCAGGGTCATGCGACTGACGGAGTAGCCACTCTCCACATTCGTGGCCAAGCGCTCATGCAGCAGCGCCAAGGTGCGACGCAAAGAGCCACCCAGTTCCGCGATGCGCATTGGAAAGCGACTCGCCATATCGTCGCTCCATACACGAGGTGCCTGTCCCTCACAGACCACCATTGCCACATTTTCCAGCCACGACTGATCGTCAATAGCTTCGGCTGGCCTGGAGAGTGCTCCTACAAACGACTTGAGCCTTGGCTCCAGCACATGGCCATCGAGCCGAGTGGCATCTGCAGCCAGCGCACTCCGAACCTCGCGAAGGTCACCCAGCGTGGATGTCGCCTGCGCCAATCGTTCATGAATGGAGGCAAGGAGGTTCGGATACGCGCTACGGAGTTCTCGGATAGCGTCCGCGAGCCGTTCAGCGAACTGGTCAGCAGCCTGAGTGTCCGCCCGCCCACGCCCACTAATAGGTTCGAACCCGAAGATCCTCGGAAGCGTTTCAAAGACCAAGACGTCGGGCTCGGACGCTTGATGGAACGCGGCTCTGACCTGGATAGCCTCGTCGGACAAATTGCGCGCGGTCTTTTGAGTGAAGGGAGGAAGTATCCGCAACTCTCGGAACAACGCCGTCGCGACATTGAGGAACGTGGGGCCTGCGGTGCGACCACGATTCGTTATCCCGAGATGCTTGACCAGGCTGTCGATGACTGCCGCGCGCCGTGCTCCGCGAGTTTGCGTGTTCTTGATCGAAAAATGCCCGAGGTTCTTAGTGAGACGCTCGGCGACAGCATCGTCGAGGCTCAGAACCAAACTCCCATGCTCGTAAAGCGCGATCTCGTCGCTACGACTAACGAGGCCAGCGATGAGCAGCAGCGGGATAATACCGTCTTTCATGCCGAATGGAGGCAGAGTCAGCGTGGTCCGGATCTCCATCAGGTTGCGCCGTTGTTCGCCAGCGTTGTCGAACGCTTGGTTGATGGCGGCCCATGTCGGCTTCCAGGTCTTGTCGGATGGCGCCTGAAGCACCCATTCCGCGCCGTCTGATCGTCGATGGATACCGGTCTTACGAAACACCGCCTCGTAGATCGCACGTTCGGGGCCATAACCGTCGATGCCGAACGCCTCAGTGCCGGTGTGTGCAAGAAGTGCATCGGTCAGGAAGCGTCGAGCTTTGGCTCCCTGGCTAGTGAGCTCGCGCCGAGCGATCATTTCGTTCGCCACCCGAGGGGTGCGCGAATACACCGTGTCCGCGACATCCGACAACAGTGATGAAAGCCCGAGCCTTGGGTCGAGTTCATCCCCTGAGCCCGCCAGAATCCACTCGGCCTTCGAATCCCATGTGTCCCCGATTACCGCCTGCAGTTGTTGCTGAGCGGCTGATGCACGTTCAACAAGCTCTCGCTGCGCAACCCAGTCTGCGTTCTCGGTCTCTGCACGTCTTAGGGCGGAGGTGAGCGCGGCAGCCTCGATCGCAGCTTCCCGCACAGCGGAAACATCACTGGGAATGACGTACACCGCAGGGCGACCGTCTTCTAAAGGATCTATCGCCGAGGGATCGATGTCGGGATCGACTGTGTAATAGACGATGCCATCCCACGACGGGTCTACCGGCTCGTGCGGGCCTGAGGACGACGGGAGGAATTGCCTGCCGAACACCCGAAGAATGCCGGTCCGCTGGCTGTGACGCCCTGCGACCAGTGGTTCCAGGGCGAGTGCGTCTCGAAGAAGGTCGGACAGCAGAGACTGCTGAATCTCCTGCCGGGCGTTATCGATCACTCGACGCAGGTTGTAATCAGATCCCTGCCAAATCCGGTACTCATCCGAAAAGGCACGGTAGGTGATCAGCCCGGCTTCTATCAGAGATGTAAGTAGGTTTTCGACGTCTTGCGGGTCGCGATCTTCCGATTGCAGTGCGAGTTCGAGGAGCGGCCGCGAAGCGCGGATGCGACCTCCGCTAGAGACGAGATTGAGCAAGCCAATCGTCTTCAACACTCTCAGTTGGTCGAAGCTGAGGCCAGCGCTGTCACGTATCCGGGTTTCGATCTCCATCCAGCGGCTGACACCGTCGGCGACGCCGATCATGTTGCTCGATGATTCGAGGAAGTAGTCATACAGCCGGTCAACGCCGATCAGAGGAAGCGGTTTCTTCGGATCCCATTCAGTCTCAGCGAGATAGCGGGGTAGGGCCGCCGGCTCAGCACCGGTTACAAACGAAAACAGTGTGCGCTCATTCTGGCCGTATCGGCTGCACAGCTCTGGCAGAACTGAGAGTGCGAGAGGATGCAGCGGCATCGCCGCCGCTGCATCGTCGGCGACGTCACGCAGTCCCTGATCTTCTAGTGTGGCGCGTTTGTCAGAAACCCACTTATCGGCCGCGGAACGAAACTCTGGGTCCTGAACCAACGCATTGGCGATCAGCCGTCGTGATTGTGCAGGCGTCTCAATGTAGGGGATGTCTTGAAAGCGACCCTGGACCTTCGACCACTCGCGGCGGCGCGCCGTCGAGCTGTCCTGGACGTACTCGTCGAATGACAAGTGCTGCATGGTGATGACTACCAGCGGGACTGCGTCGGCGCCCTGGGTCATTTCCGCAAGTTCCTGCAGTAGAAATGGGTCGCCCTCGTATCCGCTCGCCGCGAAGTATTCGAGGTTCTTACCGAATTCGTCGATCACAAGGAGCACTGGCTGCGCCTTTGCCAAGCGCTCAATGCAAGCTCGGATCTCGGCCGTACTTGGTGCCTTCTTGGGCGCGTGGAAATTAGGCGACAGAGCCGCCTCGTCTTCAAGTCCCTGACGGGTGACACCTGTGTGCAGCGCCCGGGCAATGGTCGCTGCCACAGGTTCGTTGCGAGCTGTTGCGAACGCTCGAACGAAGCCGTTCCGTCCTGCCTTCACCGATCGCATACCTGTGCGCAGCTCGGCGTCAACTGTCTGGTCGATCGATTCGAGGATCGAATGAGCGCTTTTGTACTCCGGGCTCGAAGAAGCGGCCAGGAGGCCGTTTAGGAAGACAGCGAGTGACGACTTGCCCCCGCCATGCGGACCGGTGATGGAGAACGTCCGTCCAGCCGCAGGATCTTTCAAACCTGCGGCAATACGGGAGATGACGTCCAGCGCGCGCCCCGTCGGCACATAGCCATCGATTCCAGCTCCACTGTGGTCACGCTCGATGTTGGCTGATCGACTAAATCTGCTGACAGTTTGGACGAAGTCGGCAAGGACCTTTGTCACGCTGCGTCACCGCTTTCCCGTTCTCGGGCGCGCTCCGCCCTTCGGATCGCGCGCTCGACATCGTTGTCAGACCTGTGAGGCGCGGTTGCCTCAGCGCCCACGAGGACAAAATCGGGCAGGGTCGGCAGCCCCGAGTTTCTTTGCGCATGCCGGGCTGCGAGCAGCTCAAACGCAACGTCACCCGGCGGAGCACTGATCGCGAGCTGGCGGGAACCCGCCGGTCGCGCCAGGCGTAAATGTCCCACGACCGCTGCTGATTGTTCGATCGCGTCCGCGATGTCCTGTTCGGTCAGCTTCATGATGCGACCGGGACTGCCGGGGTCCGCGGCGAGCCGCGTCAGACTCACCGTATTGCCGCCATCAACTTCGCGGCTGAGGAAGTCAAGGCATGCATAGGTGATCGAGGTCGCAGGCAACGTCGGTTTTGGACCCCTAATTATCCGGTAAGCGTTTTTGCCGCGGCCGGCCGACGGTCGAATCAGTCCAAGTTCCCGAAAGGGGGAGTCCAGCAGGTCATCGAGTGTTTGCCTTCCCTGCGTTTCGCGCCGTGAATACATACGCAACAAGCAGTCGACATCCTTCTGAACACTACTTTTCATCGGCTGCGACCACGTGGTGGCAGCGACCTCTTCCACGCAATAACTGAGCAAGTCAGCGTCAGTGAACTCCAGCGCTCCGAAATCGTTGAAGGTCAGCCGCCAGATAGGCAGAATTGTCGTCGCGGATATGGCATGCCAGTGCAATATCCACAGGGTCGCGGTGTCCTCCAGGTACGGGTCTAGCCCTACCTCGTCGTCAAGGAGTGCTCTGCCGATTCGCGTCGGTGTGTATACAGAAGTTCGCGGGCGATCTGGATGTGGCCGTCGTGCGATGACCTTGGTAGCCAATGACCAGAAGCGAATAGCTTCGACCATATTCTTCCCGACCCCAAGTTCCACCGGCGCCGATTTCTCATTGAAGACGTTCGGATCTTTTGAAGCCGCGTCGTAGCCCTTTTTGATCCAGCCGAACCGCGGGTGGAATGTCTGGTGATTGGCGAACGTCGGCACCGCCGCTTGCTCGAGCGTCATTCTCGTGTCTCCTCATCCCGCGTCAGTTCCCGGACGCGAGTTACCGCCTCGACGATGGCGTCGCCAGCGATCTTGATCTCCTCGCGGGTAGTCGGTCGGCCGAGCGAGATCCTCAATGACTCAGACGCGGCGGTACCGCTCATCCCCATCGCCAGCAGAACGTGAGATGGCATTGAGACCGCAGATTCGCAGGCGCTACCAGCTGATACTTGTATCGACGGCATCGACGCCATGACGGCTTCAGCATCCGCTCCCTCGAATCGCAGATTTAGAGTGTTCGACAGCCGAGCTGCTCCGTCACCGTTCAGTGCCACCCCTGGGAGGCGGTGCTGAAGGTCGGCGAGAAGCTCGGATGCCAGCTCGCCGATCCTCGCCGCATCTTGCACGTGCTCTTTCGCTGCCAGCTCAGCAGCGAGCCCGAAGCCAACGATCGAAGGAGTATTGTGCGTGCCACCCCGGAGGCCGCGTTCCTGACCCCCACCTGGTGCAATCGGCACGAGCGACTTCTGAACGGTCCGGCTGGCGATGAGCGCTCCTGCACCTTTCGGACCATAAATTTTGTGGCTGCTCATGACCATCAAATCTGCAGCTCGCGTGACGTCGTCAAGGTGTCCTTTGCCGGCAAGCTGGGTAGCGTCAATGAAGGTTAGCGCTCCCATGCTGCGCGCCGCATCAGCCACCGCAGCGACAGGTCCGAGAACACCCGTCTCGTTGTTGGCCGCCATCACTGCCACCACCGCAACTGAGTCATCTAGGAGTTCACGCAGCCTCGCCAGGTCGACTAAACCGTTCTCATCAACTAGGGCCGTCCGTACCTCCCCACCACTCAGACGGGCACCTAGTTCAGCGGCAGCAAGGATCGCCTTATGTTCCGTAACCGCCACAATCGCGTTGGGCCGGCTCGGTACGCCGACCATCGCGCCCAGCAAACCCAGCACCGCCGCCTCGGTGGCCCCGCTCGTGAAAACCACATCTTGGGTGGGCCGGGAGACAAGTGACCCGACACGGCCGCGGGCCTCTTCCACCAACTCGGCAGCTCGCTGGCCGGCAAAATGATGTGTACTGGCGGGGTTCGCATAGACTGCGTGAGCCTCGACGACAACCGGAAGGACACGCTGGTCAACCGGCGTCGAGGCGTTGTAGTCGAGGTAGACCATCTCGCAAATCCTATTCCTCTACCCGTGGAATCTCGGACGCCACGCGGACAAAACCTAGCCTCGCACACATGTGCGACAAGTCCCGTGAGGCGGAAAGCGCGGTATGCCCGCGGAGCCAGCTAGGGCTTGCAACTCTCGACTTGGAGATACGGGCGGCCAAATCAGTCGTGCCTGACACAGTTACCCGAGGCCGACTCACCCGCCTGTCGGCCAACCGCAACGCGCTCCGCCCGGTTTCGCCTACCTCAGAACGCCTTTGCCGGCGCTCACCGAAACTAGATTCGACCATGCGTCATGTCGGACAGGAACTCCAGAGAACCTAGCTAGAACAACGCTTGCCGACCCGATACATTTTCGGTATAACGCGTTTCTACCTTCCAACATCTTCCTATAAATCCACGGCTGACTCAGATTTGAGGCCAAACAGGCGGTTCGCGGCGGTCTTCTGAGCCATCTTGGCTAGCTTATCTTTGTCGACGTTGTCGTTACCCATCGCTCGTTGTCTAGATCTCTCATAGCCAATAAGCTGCTGCCTCCAATCAGATCCGAATCGCGACAGGAGACGCTGTGTTTCAGTGCTTTTGTTGCCTCGCTTAATCTCAGACCATGACTTCTTGAGCCAGGCTTCTGAATCATTCTCAGAAGACCAGTCATCGAGTGGCGCAATTAGGCCAAACACGATGGCTGCAGTGAGAGCTTTCCTACTTGGATCAGAGTAGCTAATTGTCCGAGTTGTTGTAACAGCGCTCCCGTCCCAAAGGCAGTCAACTTTGCGATAATCCTTTTCAAGCTCAGAGACGAGACGGCCATTAAATCTCTCAGCCCACGCCAACGCAAAATCCTTGTGCCCGAGATCTGCCACACTGGGCGATCCAACGAGCACCGAATAAGCTTCTCGCATATCGTAGCAGTCGCACATTGCCGCAATCGCAGCCTTTTGAAAGACTACTTGGAATGCAAGGGGGTACTTCCTTTTAACTGGCTCCCAGCATTCTCTTACAAGAGTTACCGGATCCTCGTCTGTATCGCCTAGAGCTTCCATGAAAGCTCGCCGACCAACACTGTCCAAAGCAGCCCACTGTTCAAATACTCCGTTCAGAAAGCCGTCCTTTTCGAACGCATCGATCAAGCTCCTATAGGGCGTCAGTGTGGTCAACAGTGTGGATACCAGAGCCCCTCGAGTCTTGCGAAAAGCCTCTCCAACCCCCTTTATCTGACGCCGCGTAAGAGCGAAGGGCACTTGGTGTTCGGTAGCATCCTTCAACTCCGATTTCAGGCCGAATTCAGGAGCAGAGTCATCGATGTCGAGGCGGGTGATCAGAGCTTCGATTGCCTCTCCGGCTTTTTCGCGGTCGGTAGGCGAAATCTCCACAGGACCGAGCGTTAACTCGGTGAGCTCGTACATTGTCAGCACTGTGCTGAGATACATTGTGGTGTCAAACTTTGCAGTGTTTCCCTGCCAATCCAGTATAGCGATCGGCAATTGCATGCTCTCATTCAGCCGTTCGTTGACCGTCTTGTCGGAATCTTCGCCGACCACGAGCTCATCTATTAATGATCTCATCGCGACTGCGATCAGATCCCGATCATCAAGGAGAATCTGCCGACTGCGAGATACCTCCACCGCATGCTTATTTAAATCGATGAAGATACTACGACTCGTTTGAAGTACAGACACCGGTTCATGCTTCCCAGGTGAGAATCCAGCTCTCGGGTCCAGAACGAGCAGTAACACCGGTATCGACGTATTCGCCAGCTCAGCACGCCACGGGAAATCCTGGTCGTCCCACGCGACCTTTAAGGCCGAGAATCGGTGTTGCCCGTCGACGATAACCGGTTTTATAGCGTCGCGATCCCACGATATATATCCGACAGTTGGATCTGCCTTCAAAGTTTGAATTTGAACTGGGCCTACCGCCGACTCATTCAAATTTCCACCTACCGCAGGTGCGCCAGGCCTACTGGTTTCGGGGAACGAATCGAGAACGGTACCTTCTCCCGGATCCACCGGAAGAAGCACCACTGTAATCGCATTAAAAAATTTAATGTTGTTTGCCTGGCGGAGGTATGGAACTATTTCCCCTCGGACGCGCTCCATATCAACGTCGCGTTGGAATAACTCCTGGAACTGTACAGGCTTTCGAGGATCCAGGATTACGTCGCGTTGCAGCTTCAAATCGGATACTGCATCGGGAACTCGCAGAGTTACATTGAAAAATGGCAGTGCCGCGGATCCAAGGTTATACGAGCCTTTGATGAAAGTAAGTTGCTTCGTGTAAGCAGCCTGCGTCTCACCCAAGCCTCCAAGATCATTTACCATTGTCACTCCATCGACTGGTTGAAGTATGGTTGAGCTAATCGAATTATCAACGACTCCACAAGTCGCAAGTTTCGAACAAGCGATTCAGGCACGGGAGCAGCCTGATCGGTGTCTATACCCTCTTCTTTGTCATCCTCCCACTCATCAACTATGGTAACAAAGGGCGGCATATAGTACGTAAATCTACAGTTCACCACTTCATAGTTCGCTTGCGCCATATATTGCCGTAGACGTGATCCATACGATAGGTGATTTCCTAGACGTTGACGCAGATTGATAGAGATTCCGACGTACAGAGGACGCTGCCACTGCGCAACCATCGAGCGCGTCCAGCTAAATTCTGGCTGCCCCATCGACTCCTGCAGAAGCAAAACTTTAGCCGGTGTTAATGCAGGAGCCGCGGTGTGTAATGCTATTGACGAGTAGGGTCCCACGAGGCCAAAATCGCTACGTAAAGCCGGAGACAACCAGGAGTTGATCTCTTCCGCGTTATCGATACCTTTCGGCAGTTCCCGGGTCCATACGTAAAGACCCGGCCCGTTGGGGACTTTCATAGCTTGGACGTGCTTCGGCCAACCTAGGTAGTCCTTAATACGGAAAGAACCAGAATTCTCATCCATCCTTGCCATCCTGCCGGGAATCCACGCCCACATCCGCGCTCGCGGTTAGCATGTCCCCTCTCCCCCGAAGAGGTGCACGGCACCTCTGTTGAGTCCCGATAGTAGATACGAAGAATAACGTCAAGCCGCGGGCTGGTTGGATCCCCTCACGAGCATTTCATCTTCGTCTACCTTCTCTCGACGCACACACCAACTTGCCAGGGCAAAACGATGTCCGCCTCCCAGGCAAACGAAGCTTCGCACATCGGGGCGTGCCGCGTGTGCATTGCAGGAGTGGGCGTGCCGCAGGTTGCTCCGCTAGACGGCCCACAACGGCCCCGAACTTGATGCTCCTATTCGTGTCAAGCGGCTTTGAGCCTCTTTCTGTAGGTCTCGGCAAAGGTTTCGTCGCGTTGTAGTCCGCGTTCGATACGTGAGATGACGGTGGCCAGATCCTGAAGTGGTTGGCGGCGGCCGAGACTGTGATGTTTTTGGCTTGCCTGGCTGGGCGCAGGTCTACGGCGTAATCGGGTACTGCGACCTGGCGGGTAAGCAGTTTGAAGATGTCGCGGGCGATGGCCCGTTTGAGCTTGCGCAGAATGTCCATCCGCCTGTGCCCTCTAGCCAGCTGGTCGTTGCACGTAGTCATTGGGGACTGCCCCCTGTTTGGTTGACTCCTGACCTGTGAGGATTCGTCCTTGCTGGAAGGATCAATCTGGCTCTTCGCAGTTAGCAGTGGCGTTGGTGCCGGCTGGGTGTGACTCGTCGTGATCGGCGAGTGCAGGCCCACCGTACTCGGCGGCGTTGGTTCTCAGGATTGCGGAAGCCGAAGGCGATG